>Ga0302221_10000972_pt1 | contig 18969 bp, 14 predicted proteins | sample II_Palsa_E2_1_FD_193517 | JGI IMG/M metagenome (GOLD analysis project Ga0302221, IMG submission 193517) | Peat permafrost microbial communities from Stordalen Mire near Abisko, Sweden - II_Palsa_E2_1 | ecosystem: Environmental > Terrestrial > Soil > Palsa > Peat permafrost | place: Sweden... | reverse complement strand
CCATTACTTCTAATAGAAAGGCAGCGTCTTCAACAGATTTGGTGATCGGACCTACCTGGTCGAATGACGAAGCATAAGATATTACGCCATATCGTGAAATACGACCATAAGTAGGTTTTAAGCCTATCAAACCACAAAAAGAAGCTGGCTGGCGCACCGAACCGCCCGTATCGGTACCAATAGCCGCATGGCACATATCGGCCTGCACAGCCACTGCTGAACCACCTGATGAGCCCCCTGAAACTTTGGTATTATCGGCATAATTTTTTACCGGGCCGAAGTATGAGCTTTCGTTGCTGGCCCCCATGGCAAATTCATCGCAATTGCAACGGCCAATAATAATAGCATCCTCGGCTAATAAACGCTCGACTATTGTTGATGAGTAGATGGATGTAAAACCATCCAATATTTTTGATGAGGCCGAAACCTTATGATCTTTATAACAGATGTTATCCTTAATACCGATAACCATACCGGCAAGTCTACCGGCATTACCTAACTGAACGCGGGCATCAATATTTTTTGCACGGTTTAATGCTTCCTCACTAAATACTTCGTTAAAAGCATTTAAATGAGCATTAGCCTTAATGTTTTCTAAATAATGTTTTACCAGTTTTTCAACGGTAACTTCCCCACTTTGCAACCCGCCCTTTATTTCAATTAAAGAGGAATAGTTTTTAGCCATGGGGCTAAAATAAAAAACTTATCCGGTAATTGGTTTGAAAAATTGAGGATTGGTGAATTGAGCTGGTGAAAATACCGACCACAGGCTGGAAAATCAAGTCACGAGAAGCTCTTTGGCCGCCATTCTCAGCGGATGGTTTATCGATATAATTATTGCCATTTCTTCTTAAAAAGGCCGCATCATTTGAAAATGATACGGCCTTGCTGATAATAAAAAATTTCTTTGAGTTATATGATCGCTACGAACAAGCTTCCGGCAGGAACGATCTTGGTGCTTTGAATAACTGAAAATGGCATCAGGTAATAACCATTATTGCCCCATGGTGTACCCCATTGGTTTTGCACAATAAATGCACCACCGCCTGATATAGTAGTGTCAATAACATATCCTATGATCGGAGTAGCGTGGCCTCCCAATAATGAAACACCTTTTGCCAGTGCACCTGTTGAAGTAAGTGGGTTATAGGTATAGCTGGTAGTGCTCAAACCTTCAAAATAAGTGTAAGCACTGTTATCATAAATATTAAGGCCCATTAATACAGGTTTGTTGTTTAAAAGCGCATTTTCAACATCCGTAACCAGTGTAGTGCCGGTATCGTTAATCACGTAATAGCCGTGAACAGTTGTGGCGGCAGTAGCGGTGGTGCCACCGGATTGTATACCGATCGGGAAATTATTTGGAGAAGTAGGTATGGTTTGTGATCCATAGCTGAAGTAGTTATACGGATAGGTAGTATACGGAGCGGTTTTTGCTGTAGCTACGTTATACCCCCCTGATATGCTCCATGGATATGGATATTGTGCTTCGGTTGGTATACCAACAAAAGTGTAACCACCATAAGTTAAAGCTTTACCGGTACCTGTATTATTGCTTAGACCCTGCAGGGTTTCACCAATGTTCACCATGTTGGCACCTTCATCTGCTGAGATTTTCTGCCCTTGGATCACTACACGTTCAACAAAATATAAGAACAGCGGGCTAAAAGCAGCCGCAACGGTATTTCCGGTACCGTAAGCAGGGTCTTCCGACGTGTTTGGAATAGTGTTTGCCATAGCCGCTGAAATCGCATTAGCTGTGGTAAAGTTTTCAACCGGAGTAACCGTGTTATTTTGGTAGTAATAAAGAATCTCATCTGCTGTCGCACCGCAGAAAGATGTACATGAACCGATTTGTCCCTGATCCCTGATTTGCGGGTGTTTTAACACATAAGAAGTGTAGCGGGTGCCGCTGTAAGTTAAGCCGTCAGCCTCCAGCTTATGTGAAAAAAGGCTGGTTGAGAATGCAGGCACACTTGCCAATTCCTCCGGCGTCGCAGGGTTCAAACCCATGCCGTGCAGAGCAACCGGGGTAGCCGATGAAGCAGTAGGGTTTTTAGAATTTTCTGACTTTTTGCAGCCATTTAACAATAACATTGCGGCCGAAAGAGTCATACAGCCAATAAATAATGGTCGTTTCATAGTAATAAGGTTTTTTTAATGAAAAAATAAGGTTAATTAACTAATATCTAAATATAAGTTAATTCAATAGAAAATACAATCAATATTCGAAAAAAATATAAAATAATACTATAATTTACGTGTTTAGCGCTTGAAACATGGAGTTATGGATAAAAATAAAGCTTAGCTTTTGGCCTGTGTTTTCACCGCGCCAGCCCAATAATAATTATTGGAGATTACCGCCTGAGAACGGCAGCTAATGTAAGATTTGCAATCTTATTCAATTCCAAACCTTCAAATGTATGAGGTGTCGGAGTACTAAGCTTTAGGTTTATGCTCGGTATTTTAGCCTCTGTTTTCACTGCAACAGCCCGATAATAATTATTGGAGATTACCGCCTGAGAACGGCAGCTAATGTAAGATTTGCAATCTTATTCAATTCCAAACCTTCAAATGTATGAGGTGTCGGAGGACTAAACTTTAGGTTTATGCTCGGTATTTTAGCCTCTGTTTTCACTGCACAAGCCCGATAATAATTATTGGAGACTACCGCCTGAGAACGGCAGTTAATTGAAGATCTGAAATCAAATGCAATTCCAGATCTTCAAGTGTATGAGGTACCGGATGATTAAACCTTAGGTTTATCTTCGGTATTTGTTGGAGTTGTAGTGTTGTTGGTTGTTGTAGTGCCTTCGCCGTTGGTAGCGTCTTTAAATTCTTTAACGCCTTTTCCTAAGCCTTTCATCAGTTCAGGTATTTTTTTACCCCCAAACATCAGTAATACTACCGCGGCTATTAATATCAGCACTGGTCCGTCTAATCCCATGATTTTTAAGTTTTATGTTATGGTTAATATTTTATTTACGCTTTATGCTCTTCGTGTGCAGTGTTTGCCGGTTCAGGAACCACACGCTCAATTGGTGTTTCCTTCAAGTGGGCAGGCTCTGCAATCGGCATGGTATTTTTTACCGGCTCAACCGCCGCTAATGATCCTATTTCGGCAACTGGCACTGTATCATGATGTTCAATAACAGCCGGAGCTTCAGTTGGTGCAACAGGCACATCGCTTACCGGGTTTGTTGCCGGGTTTTGTGTAGCTGCCGCTTCTGCTTCTTTTTTAGCCTGGAAAGTATCTATCTGGCTGGTTATTTCGCGTTTTACGCCTTCTGATGCATCCTTAAACTCGCGGATGCCTTTACCTAAACCTTTAGCAAGTCCGGGAAGTTTTTCGCCTCCAAATAAAAGCAAAACAACAAACAGGATAAGCATTATCTCTGGTGCGGTAAACTCGAAAAATAAAAAAACTTGACTAAACATATCTTCTCTATTTTAATCTACAAATATAAACAATTTTAATATTACAAAGTTTCAAATCAATTTGGCGCCAGCCATAACTTAGGGTTAACCGCCGTAACGCCTTTGTATAAACCAAAGTGTACATTGGCCTCGCCTGTTGATGAATCCGTAGCTACTGTTCCTATACTTTGTTTGGTACTTACTTTATCACCTTTTGCAACGCTAACCGACCTTAGGTTAGAGTAAGCGGTAAAGTATTCACCATGCCTTATCAGTACCAAATAAGTACCGCTAATATCGGCCACTTTAATTACATCACCCTCAAAAACTGCCCTAACTGATGCGCCTGGGTTACTTTTTATATCAACGCCATCGCTTTCGCTTTTAATATTTTCAGGCGTGTAATAAACACCAAAACCCTGTGTTATCATGCCATTAGCAACCGGCCATGGTAAACGGCCACGGTTACCTAAAAAGTCGTTTGATAATTTGGCTGCCTCTGGCGTAGCGTTCAATACCTCGCTATTGCTTGACACTTTGGTTATCGCCGCCCTTTTAGGCGCTACAACATCCCTGTTTTCGGCTTTAGCTTTTGCCGCGGCTAATCGTGCTGCTTCTTTAGCTTCTTCTTCGGCCTTGCGCCTCGCTTCTTCAATCTCTCTACGTACCGCCGCGTCAATCTCGCGGTTTGTTGCAGCTATTTTACGCTGAACATCTTTTTGCTGCTGCTTAAGCTGCCCAATTTGTTTAGACAGGCCAACAACTACCTGAACCTGAGTGGTTCTTTCATCGCCCAGGGTTTGTTTTTCCTTTTCCTGGTCTTTCAGCAAATCACCCTTTGCCTGCTTTGTTTTATCAAGCTCAACAATTTTAACATTCAGGTCCTTTTCAGTACTTTGAATATAATTTGCCTGGCGCTCGCGATAGGTACCAAATTGCTGTAGGTACTTTAAGCGTTTGTAAGCCTGGTTAAAATCCTGCGAAGCAAAAATAAACATCAGCTTGTTGTAAGCGCTTTGGTTTCTATACGCGAACATGATCATTGCCGCATATTCTTTTTTAAGCTGGCTTAACTGGCTTTGTAAACTACGTACGGAATTATTACTCTCTGAGATTTGATTATCTAAATTTCTTATTTCGGAGTTGATGTTACTGATCTTTTCTTCGCGCAGGCTTATTTGCGCTTTAAGAATGTTCAGTTGTTTCAGCGTGCTTTTTTTATTGCTGGCAGTTTGCTGATACTCCGTATTTAACTCCTGTAATTCCTCGTTCAGTTTATCGCGGCGGTGCTTTAGCTCAGAGCTGCTTTGGGCATGGGCTCCTATCGCCGCAAAAACAAAAATCAGGAATAATAATATTTTAAAAGATCTCATCCGTATTTGGTGATATGTTTGTGTTCAGCAGGCACTACTACCCTGCCTGTTATCCACACAAAAATATAATTTAATTTTGGGGTGAATAGCTCGACGGGATACTAAATGGATAATCCTGTGCCTGATTAAGGTCAACCTTAACATAATGCAAATTAACCTGTATTTTTTTATCTTTTGCTACAGAAGCGATATCTATTTGCGATGGCAGCTTTTGTGTGCCCGATTGGATGAAATTATTATAGCTCACCTGCAACGATACGCCCTGATTATGGTTATCTAAATTAGTTTGAGTAACCCGCAAATCGGTATTAAACATTAAGCGGTAAACTATATCTTCCAAATTACCGGTTAACGTAACGGCGTTATTTGCGGTATCTAACGCTGCATCACCGTTTAGCAATGCCGGCACCGCGTTGCCAATTAGCAAAGCTTGCAGCATACTGTAATTGATTTGCTTGTTGGTATATGCGTAAATAAAGCTGAATGGCTTTTTAACGTAGAGGCCCTGCAAGCGGTTGATGATCATTACGCTATCAGGAGTGATAACTGCCCTCGCGACTTCAATACCTAGCAAAGCGGTTATGGATACCCATATTTTTTTATCGTTGGCGATGCGGATATTCATGGTAACATCGTTCTTGTTGCCGCCTATATCCAAACTGGTACGTGCCTTACCCGAAAAAGTATCGAACATAAGTTGATGCGAACGAATATCATTAAGTTCGAGTGTTAGTTTACTGGGGTGTTTTGCCACCACAACATTGGTAGTAGTTACTTTACGTGCCTTACAACTAACTACGGCCAGTAAACAGCAAGCTATCAAAACCTTATTCAACGTATTTCCTTTCATTTATTTTTCTATCTAATATAGGCGACTGCTCACCATGTGCCTTAGCTTTTTTCCAGCTGGCAACAGCGGAATCGGTATCGCCCAGGTAAAACATAATGTCGCCATAATGTTCTGTTTGTACGGCACTATTTGTTTTATCGTGTAAAATGGCCTTCTCTATCCAAATTTTAGCATCGGCATATTTTTTCTGTCTGAAGAGTATCCAGGCATAAGTATCCTCGAACGATGCAGTGTTTGGCTGCAATTCATTTGAATGGGCCGACATTTGCGCCGCTTTATCCAATTGCTCTCCTCTTAACGATAAATAGTACGCGTAATTGTTCAGTGAAAAGGCATTATCAGGATTATAGCTCAGCGATTTATCATAAGCATCGTCGGAATTCTTGTTATCTTTTAATTCGTGATAACAATCACCGAGTGATGAATAGCTTAATGATAACAGGTCTTTATCGTCGGAGGCTAATGTTGTTGCCGTTTTTATATAGCTTATAGCCTTACCATAATTTTTTTGCTGTGAATACGCGATGCCTACCAGGTAATTCATCCACGCCTGGTTAGGGAAATAGGATAACGCGGTTTCGCCATCTTTTATGGCAGCATCGTATTCACTATTACTGATCTCGATCCTTACCAGCTGATCATATACTTCGTAATGCTGTGCATCGATGGCGATTGATTTGCGATAAGCGTTTTCTGCATCGGCAAGTTTTTCATTCTGGGCAAGCATATCGCCGTACATGGCCCAGGCTTTATAATCATCCGGGTGTGCTACAGTAATAGTTTTGCTTAATTCCAGCGCGCTGGCTTTCGCGTTAGCATCTGGAAATTTGGGTATATATCCGGAAATTATTTTTATTTCCTGGTCGATGTCCAGATCAGGGCTTTGAAACGCGAGTTCTATTTGGTTGTAGCAGTCTTCGTATTTTTTTTGCTCCCGATAAACATCAGCCAAAGCCAAATGCAGTTGAGGGTTTCTGGAATCTATCTTTTCCGCACTTTGTAAAGCTTTAAGTGCTTTGTCCTCAAAATTATTGGAGTTATAAAGCTCAGCAAGCAGCAGGTAGTATCTTATTTCGGTTGGATTAGCATCTATCATTTGCTGTGCCTCAGCAGCAGCCTGATCTATTTTGCCTTGTTTTAAATATATTTTTTGGCGGCCTGCCAGCACGTTATCATCCATGCCGCCATTCATTTTTATAACCTGATCATAAACGTTTAAAGCATCATCATACTTTTGTTCGTAGTAAAGGGTTTTGGCATAATCCATCCTATAATCGGTATCATCCGCATCAATCCTGATCAGTTGCTTAAACGCGCCTTCCAGTTTTGTGGCGTTATTAGTCTTTTCGTAACACTCGGTAAGGGCCAACCAGTACCATTTATTGTTGGGGTTTACAGCAACAGCATTTTCCAACAATCCCTGGGCATTGGTATAATCTTCTTTACTCACTTTTAACTCCGCAAGCTGGTAAAGGGCGGCATCGTTGGAGGGTTCCATCTGCAAAACGCGGTTAAACATTTCAGCAGCCTGGCTGTAATTTTCGGTCACCTTGGCTTCCATAGCCGAGTAGAATAGCTGTTTAACCATCAGGCTATCCATCTGGCTCATTTGCCGTGCAGGGGCTATAATTGCCCCGTTGCCGGTTGTTTTGCTTTGTGCCAAAGCAAAAACCGGCATTATTAATAATGCAGATGTAAGCAGCCTGAATTTCATTTAATTAACTAACCCCTGTATGACCAACCACCAACTCCGCGCGAAGTTTCATTTAAAACCTCAACTTCTTCCCAATCTACTTTTTCGTGTTTCGCCACTATCATTTGCGCAATCCTGTCGCCGGTATTTATTTCAAATACTTCGGTTGATAGGTTGATTAGCAGCACTTTTATTTCGCCACGATAATCAGCATCAATAGTACCCGGCGAATTTACAATACCAATACCGTGCTTAAACGCTAAACCACTGCGCGGGCGTATCTGGGCCTCAAAACTTTCAGGCAGCTCAATGTGCAGGCCTGTTGGTATCAGTTTACGTTCCATTGGCGCAAGGGTTACAGTTGCTTCCACATCAGCGCGAAGATCCATACCCGCGGCGTGCATTGTTTCATAAGCCGGCAGGCTGTTTTTTGATTTGTTTATTACTCTTATAATCATCGTTTAAATATAGCTTTTAGGTTATCCCGTTCAAAATAAAATGCAACAGCCGCATATAATAATAACATGGCATCGCCTATATATAGGTTACGGTTGAATACGTAGAAAGAAAAGTAAACCACTACTGCCGACGATACAATGTAAGCCAAATTCTTTTTGATATTATACGGTATCGGGTAGTTTTTTTGTCCCCAGATGTAGGATAGTACCATCATGGTAGCATAGGCTATTAATGATACCCACGCCGAAGCCATATAGCTATACTTTGGTATAAAAATAACATTCAACACAATGGTCAAAATAGCGCCAATACCCGATATATATAAGCCGTATTTAGTTTGATCGGACAGTTTGTACCATACCGATAGGTTCATATAGATACCAAGACTTACATACCCAAAAACCAATGGCGGCACTACCCGTAAACCAGTCCAGTAGAGTGCGGTTTGGGTTGCATTTGCCCCGTGTACAAAATATTTAAGGATTTGAATATTAGCTATCAGCGCGATAAATATCACACATACCGCAATCACAAAATAATCCATGATGCGGGCATAGGTTTGGCCTGCATTTTTATTTTTAGCGTGGTTAAAAAAGAACGGTTCGGCACCCAGCCTGAAAGCATTTACGAAAATACTAAGGAATAGCGATATTTTGGCGCAGGCACCGTAGATGCCTACATCATTCAGGCTACCATGCGGGAGCAGCTTGCCTAATAATATCTTATCCATGTTTTCATTAACCAAATAGGATAAATTGGCAATGAGCACCGGCCAGCTGTAGCTGTACATGTTCCACAGCATTGCTTTATCAAAATCAAACCTTATTTTTAATAGTTCGGGCAGTAACAGCAGCAGCGTAACAATACTCGACAAAAGTTCAGATACAAATACATAGCCTACCCAGCCTTTGGTATACCATTGCATTATCCAGTCTGAAGCCAACAAATTATGCTTCAGCCAAAAAGGTATTACTACTATAAAACTAACGTTAAAGGCAATAAATACTAAAACGCTTGCCAGCTTGATGAGGCCGTACCGGGATGGCCTGCCATCTGCACGAATTTTGGCGAAAGGGATGGCGCACCAGGCATCAATAATTACTATCGACAGGAAAAGATAAACATATTTTACAAAATCAGTATGGGTAGTACCAATTGCAGCCGTAACCTGGATGCCTTTGGAAGCCATTTTTTGCGCATGGCTGATGTCGACAAAATTGGCAATATTGCCAATAAATGGCAATGAGCATAGCAGGAATATAATGGTTATAGCAAATACTGAAGCAAAGGCATTATTATAAACGCGTTGCTTGTTATCGGCATGTTTGTTAAGGTAGCGAAAGAAGGTAGTTTCCATCCCGAACGACAGCAAAGCATTCGTCATAGAAACATAGCTGTACATGGTGGTTAATATACCGTATGCTGCTGTTGGGTATGCCCAGGTATAAAGCGGGGTAAGAAAAAAAGTAAGCACCCTGCTGGCAATGGTGCTTATACCGTATACTGCGGTTTGGCCCGCGAATTTTTTAGCTGTTGACAATGGTTTTTCCTACGATTTAAAGGTATTTTCTACCACAAAAAGTTCTTTTTCACTACCTCAAAATTACGATAGTTTTTTAATTCGCCTTCATGCGACTCAACGGAGGTTACTTCGGCTTTTTCAGGGCCTTCGTTACACCAATCTAAAAACATATCGAGCAAACCGCTTTTAGCTTCGGCAGCAATCAACACATCCCCGTTATCGGCATTTTTAATGTAGCCGCAAACACCAAGCTGATCTGCAACGGCTTTGGTCGACATGCGGAAGGATACGCCTTGTACTTTGCCTTTTATAGTTATATCTAAATGTTTCATAGGGTCATTGAGTCATTATGCTGCGCTGTCATTGGGTCATTGGCTGCGTTCTTATTGACTCATTAGTTTCCTGTCAAAAATAGGAATGTTTTGATGGTAAATCAATTTGATTATGGCCGGCGGCAATGATATTACAGAAAACAAACTTATTTCAGCGTAAATACTTGCGAAGGGAAACTTGTATCGTTATACACTTCTTTCAAGCCGATCACTTTATCAGTAGTATCAAACGTCATTATTTGGCGGGTATTGTTGTTATAACCTGGCCATTTCGGTAAGGTGGCGATGTTGGGATTGCCTGTTTTGATGAAGGCTACCCAGGCACCGTGCATGTTAATAGTTAGTTGCTTTTTGGCGCTATCGGTTATTGAATTTACGTTGCGGGTGTTCCAGATGTATTGCAGTTCCTGGGCGTGTTTGGCGCCGAAGGGTTTGCCATCATCAAATTTAAAACGATAAATCCACACCGGGATATTATTTTGCGCCAGTACTTTTGCAAACCTATACGAATGCATTTGGTACATGTACTGGGTAAGCACCTTTACCCCGGCAGCATAAGGCGAATCTGTTTTTAATTGCTGATGATATTTAGCGGAAACCATCGGGTAGTCATCCCCAAATAATGATCTTAAATAAGCAGCGTTATTTTTATCCAGATCATCGTTACGGTTAAAAAACAGTGCCGCTTCGTATTCATTGGTGCCGATAAGCGCTTTTATGCGTGGAAGGTTGTTACCTGCCGCATATTTATAGCCGTCTTCTTTAATCACTTCGCCATCGTATACCGGGCCGAAGAAAGAGTTACCGCCAATACCTTCGCAAACGATACCCTGTATCCTCATAATAGAATCAGCAGGCATGGTTAACAGTTTTTTTGCATCATGCGGACCAAGGCCCATCTGGTGTAAAATGCGCAGTCGTTCATTTTTAGCAGTTATGGTATCCCTGATGCATTGCACTGAACCGCTTTCGGCAATGTATTGACTAAACAGTCCCTTTGATTTCGGCGATACCAGTACAGCGCTGATGAGCTTCGCCCCTGCCGATTCGCCCATGATGGTTACCCGTTGTGGGTCGCCACCAAAAGCTGTGATATTTTTGTTGATCCATTTTAAAGCCGCGATCACATCAAGCACACCACAGTTGCCGGATTCGGCATAACGCTTATTAACATCGCCCAAATACAAAAACCCGAACGCGCCTAAGCGGTAATTGATGGTGATGGTAACAATATCATCCTGATCAGCAAAAGCATGCCCGTTCATTCCTTTGCCCGAACCGCTGGTCATGCTGCCGCCATGTACCCAAACCACTACCGCACGTTTATGGTTATCGGCTTGGGGGGTATAGATATTTAATGAAAGGCAATCTTCGGAACCTATGATCTTATTACCTGATGTTTGCGTGGCTACAGAACCGAATTTTGTGGCAGATAAAGTATCAGCCCATGATGAGTGACTTGCGGGCGGCATAAACCTTAAACCACCAACCGGTGGCGCTGCATAAGGAATGCCTTTAAAAACCAGAATTTTATTTTCTGTTAAGCCGAGGATGTACCCCTTATCGGTTTTAACTACAAGGTTGCTTTGGGCCGATACTTTACAAGCGGTGCAAATGATCAGCAATAAAATAACAAACCTGATTTTTAAAAGCATGGGATTAAATTAATCGTTTAACTTTTGATTCGGGTGTTAAATTTAACCCATTAACATTGGTTATTAAATTAAGGCCGGGAGTTTTACCTGTTTCTAATGTGCCCTTTTGGCTATCGATGCCTAAAAATTTGGCGCCGTTTATGGTGGCCCACTCCATTAATTTAGCGGTACTGATAGCCGGGTATTTATGCTGGATGGTTTGCATTTCGCTTAAAATGCTTAGGCCGTGGTTTGATGCAAGGCTATCGGTACCCAGGGTAATATTAAAGCCCTGATCAACAAAAAGATTGATCTTAGGTAGTTTATGTTCGATATATAAATTGGCATTGGGGCAAAAACACCAATTTATTTTACGATCGAAACGCTTAAGGAAATAAACGTCTTTTAGATTAGTGCAGGTATTATGCACCAATAATATTTCCTGCTTATTGGTTAGAAGCGGAACGATGGATTGCACGGAGTTACGGGCCTGTGGCTTAAAGTGGCTTATATCCATACCAAAATAATCATACAACGCTGTAAACTTGCCCAGTTTATACCTGAAAAACTTGTTTTCATCATCACACTCCTGGTTATGGATACTCAGCAGGTTGCTGTGCGTTTCGCAATATTTTTTAACCAACCTGAACAACTCCTTTGATACCGAATATGGCGCATGCGGGGTTATAGAAACTGATTGCGGTCTAAACTCATCCATCAGGGTTAATGCTTTCTCAAAAAGCTCGTCGGCCTTGTTGGGTAAAAAGCCAAAAATTTCAACAAAGGTATGGTAGTGTAATTTGCTTTTAGCTTTAATGGCTATGGTGCTGTTGTTGTTTGATATATCGCCAACGGCTACAATACCGTTTTCAAACATATCATTATCAGCCTGCTCAGCAGCGGCAGTAATCAGGCCACTGTCGGTAGCGCCCCGTTGTTGTGTTATTTCTTTTATAAAATCAACCAGTCCGGTTTTAGTGGGCACTTTCCCTAACATGTGCGAAAGTTCCAGATGGCAATGGGTATTAATAAAACCGGGACAAATAATACCGCTCAGTTTTTCGGGTGGCGGGCTGACATCGGATGCTGAATCCGAGACAGAGAGAATCTTTCCATCCTCATCAACAGTAACAATTCCATTCTTGATCGGATCGGCATAAACAGGGAAAACGTAATCAGCAGTAAAACTTTTCATCAAATAAAACTTAGCATCTTCATATACCATTTTTTAAAATCCGATCTGATTATTTAAACAATACAGTTAACCTTAAGTTATTGTTTCTTAATTAAATAAAAAAGATGACTTTAAAAAAAGCAACATTTTTTTAAATTGAGTACCTTTGCAAAAGTGAGCACCGTAAAAGAAAAAATAGACATCCGCAATATAAGCCTGCAAACCCTGCAACAGCACTTTACCCAAATGGGCGAAAAGGGCTTTAGAGCAAAACAGGTTTACGAATGGCTTTGGAAAAAGTCGTGTTCTTCTTTTGACGATATGAGCAATATTTCAAAGGAACTGCGCACTAAGCTGAATGATAATTTTATTATAAATAATGTTAAAATTAACAACTCACAGTTTAGTGCTGATAAAACTATAAAAAATTCTTTTATTTTGCACGATGCGCACCTGATTGAGGGTGTTTTAATTCCAACTCCAGGCCGAATGACGGCCTGTGTGTCGTCTCAGGTGGGTTGTAGCCTCACATGTAAATTTTGTGCTACAGGATATATGGAGCGCAAACGCAACCTAAATCCTGACGAAATTTACGACCAGGTGGTGCTCATCAGCAAACAGGCGCAAGAAAATTACGGCATCCCTTTAAGCAATATTGTTTATATGGGTATGGGCGAGCCTTTGCTGAATTATAAAAATGTGATGGACTCGATAGAGAAGATCACGAGCGAAGACGGCCTGAATATGGCTGCGAAAAGGATCACAGTATCAACCGCAGGCATCGCCAAAATGATAAAAAAACTGGGCGATGACGAGGTGAAATTTAACCTGGCGCTTAGTCTACACGCTGCAAACGACGAGAAACGTAATACCATAATGCCGATAAATGAGCAAAACTCGTTAAAAGCATTAGCCGAAGCCCTGAAATACTACTACGCTAAAACCAAAAACCCGGTTACTTACGAGTATATTGTTTTTGATGGTTTTAATGATACTATACAAGATGCCATTGAACTGGCCAAATTTTGCAAGCACATACCCTGCAAAGTGAACATCATCGAATATAACCCGATCGCCTTCGCCGCCTTTCTGAATGCCGGTGAGGATAAGATTGAGAAATTTGCTGATTATTTGAAGAGTCAGGGTATTAATACTAATCTTCGCAGGAGTCGCGGTAAGGATATTGATGCTGCTTGCGGGCAATTGGCGATTAAGGATAAGGCTGCGGCTGTTCAGGAATAATTTTTTTCTTTTGTCATTCTGAAGGACGAAGCAATCTTGAACTATGCAAAGCTGCTTTGCTTTTGCGCGCGCTGTTAACTCACCCCGACTTCGTTGCGCTTGTCGACCCTCTCTTCGCCTTCGGCGCAAAGAGGGTGTAGGAAATTTTAAATTTCTTTTTAAATTCATAGCGTGAAATTATCGCGCAGTTACTTTGCTGATTTTGTTGGGTTACTTTTTCCACAACTTTGCCCAGCTTGTGGCGAGAGTTTGATGGCGAATGAACAGATTATTTGTACTAATTGCCAATATAGCTTACCACTTACCAACTTTCATTTACAGGCTGATAATATTGTTGCACGGCAGTTTTGGGGTAAAGTTAATGTGCAGGCGGCTTATGCGCTGTATTACTTTACTAAAGGTGGGAAGGTGCAAAATTTGGTGCATCATCTTAAGTACAAGGGTATGCAGCAAATAGGCCACGCGGCAGGTAGTATTGCCGGAGCACAACTGGTTAAGAATGAGGTTTTTTATTCGGCTGATGTGATTATACCTGTTCCGCTACATAAAAAACGACTGAAGCAGCGTGGATATAACCAAAGCACCTCCTTTGCTGAGGGATTGGCGCAGAAACTAAATGCTGTAGTTGATGATACCAGCTTAATTCGCACCCGGGCTACGGAAACTCAAACAAAAAAAGGGCGCTTCACCCGATTTGAAAACATGCAGGAGGTTTTCATCGTAATCGATCCTGAAAAGCTAAAAAACAAACACATTTTATTGGTGGATGATATTGTAACCACCGGTTCAACACTGGAGGCTTGTGCTGTGGAACTGTTAAAGATTGAGGGTATTAAGTTGAGTATTGCCACTATCGCTTACGCGGAATAACTTACTTTTAATATAATATCAATTACACTTTCTGGTATTTACCCAACTTCTCAAACAGTGTTTTTGGGTCGAATGGTTTTAGGATAAAATCGTTCATACCGGCGACACTCATCTGGTTAATTTCACTGCTAAGCATTGATGCAGTTAATGCAACAATAGGTAATTGCTGAAAGTAAGCTTCAGGTTTGGCGCGTATAATCTGAGTGGCTTCAAGCCCTCCCATCACAGGCATATGTATGTCCATTAAAACAACATCATAGTTCATATTGCTTACTATTTTATCAACAGCTTCTTGTCCATTTTCGGCAAAATCAGCCTGGGCACCCCATTTTTGCAGTACTTTATTAACTAGTATGCGGTTAATCTGGTTATCGTCAACTACAAGTATATTTAAGCGCAGTCCTATTTCCATTTTGTCGTTAGTGATATTGGTATGGTGTTTAACTTTATTAAACGTAATAATAAACCAAAAGGTTGAACCCTGCCCTAAAACACTATCAACGTTTATTCTTGAATCATGTAACTCAACCAAACGTTTACTAATAGCAAGGCCTAAACCTGTACCACCATATTTTCGGGTGGTATCTGCTTCGGCTTGTTTGAACGACTCAAATATAGTGCCTAGTTTATCATTCGCTATTCCAATACCGGTATCAGTAACCGCAAACCGTATGCGAATATTGCTGTTAGTTTCTTCTAAAACCCTTAAATCTATGGTTACGCCGCCTTTGTCTGTAAATTTAATAGCATTGTTTACCAGGTTTAAAAGCACTTGTACCAACCTTGCGCTATCTGCTATAATAAACTCAGGGAGGGCCTCATCAATGGTTTCTTTTAGGTAGATATTGTTTTCACTTACCCGGTATTGCATAGAATTCACCACACGGTGAACCATTTCTCGCAGGTTGACCTCAGCCTTTTCCAGCTCAATATTGCCTGTTTCTATCTTGGTAAAATCAAGCACATCATTTATCAGGGTCATTAAATTTTCTGCTGAAAACTTAAGTATATCCAGGTTTTCTTTTTGTGATTCCAGGGGATCATTATCAATCAGTAATCGCGACATACCAATAACCGCGTTTAAAGGCGTACGTATCTCGTGGCTCATTACGGATATAAACATATCCTTGGCCCTGTTTAACTGTAATGCTTGTTCTTTGGCCGAGATCAGCTCCAACTCAATCTTCTTTTTTGAGGTGATATCGATAATAACCTCAATATACTTATCAACTTCGCCACTGGCGGTTAAAATAACCGAGTTTATTACGGATATCCATAGCGGTTGCCCATCTTTTCGATAAGCTAATAGATCAACCTCAAAAGATTGTTTATTTTGGGATAAACGCCGCGCCCGCTCAATAATAGACACGTCGGTAAGCTCGCCTTTTAAGGTATCGCCCAAATGCTTGTCCTTAACATCATTTATATTATACCCGGTAATTTTTTCAAATGCATCATTTATCCACTCCACTTCGCCATTAAGGTTGTTTATCACCACCCCGCTGGTGGTGCTGCTGGCTACTAAAGAGAGCAGCTTTAATTGTTCCTCAGCAGCTTTACGTTCGGTAATATCAACAGCTATTGTTATTTGGCGCTCAACCTCACCCATTTCATTCAGCAGCGGGCTGTTTGATAAGTATGCCCAAATTGGGGTACCATCCTTGCGATATATTTTCAGTTCAAGTTCGTAAGGTTTCTTTTGCTTAACCGCCTCTATTGCTTTGTTAAATTCTTCAACATTGCTGTCTTTACCCATTAATTTTTTGCCAAGGGTTTTTCCTCGCACCTCATCCAGCGTGTAACCTAGTATACGCTCCAGCGCCTCATTCATCCAAATCACTTTGCCATCTTTATCACGGATCAACGTACCGCTTGGCGATTTTCGGGCCGCGAATGACAATATATCAAGGTCTTTTTCGGCATTCTTACGCAGTGTAATATCTACTACTATACGGATGAACTTATCAATCTTGCCTTCGGCATTGTGCACAACCGAATTGATAACAGAGATCCATGTTGACTTACCATCTTTACGGCTTATCAACAAATCAGCCTGGTACGATTCTTTTTTGCTGATAGCTAAATCTAATTTTTGTTTCTGTTCAGGAACTGGTATTCCGTTTAGCACATCGCGTAAACGCTTATCTTTTACATCGTTTAAGTTATATCCTGTTATTTTTTCAAACGCTTCATTTGTCCAGATTATGTGATCATCCGCATTACTTATAACTACCCCATTGTGAACTTTACTCGCTACCAGCGACAATTGTTCAAGCTCAGCCAACAATTTCTTCTGATAAGTTATATCGCGGCCACTGGCATACCATTTACCATCTTTTGTAATGGCACACCAGCCTATCCATTTTATCCGTTTATCGGCTGTAACGGTTTCGGTTTCAATCTCAAATGCTTGTTTTGAGGTTATCGCCTTTTCAAAAGTTGGTACAAATTGCTCACGATTATTGCCAACAACAAAATACCATAATGATTTGCCAATGGCCTGTTGTGGCGTGTAGCCTAACACGCTTTCTATCGCATCGTTTATCAACTCAATGTTGGAGTCTTTATCTGCAATCAAATGAATCTCGGGCGAACTGTTAAATAAGCGGTAAAAATCTTTGTGGACTTCCAGTGATCCTTCAAGCTCCTCTTTCTGTTTTTTTAATATCAGATGCGACATTACTTCATCAGCAAGCGTACGCAAGGCATCTTTTTGTTCCTCGGTAAGTTTTCTGGGGATACGGTCAATAACACATAGGGAACCTAAGTGATGGCCGTTGGGGTCAATAAGCGGTGCGCCTGCATAAAATCTGATATTAGGCGCACCGGTTACTAATACATTATCTTTAAATAAGTCGCTTTCAAGCGCATCATTTACTTCAAGTATTTTATCGTCAAGAATGGTGTAGTGGCAAAAAGCATCAGCGCGTGGCGTTTCTGCTGCATCTAACCCAACCTTCGACTTAAACCATTGCCTGTCTTCATCAATTAATGAAATAAGGGCAATAGGAACCTGGCATATATAAGATGCCAGGCGTGTTATAGCGTCATACTCCTTCTCGGGCAATGTATCAAGTACATTGTAGGAATTTAGCGCCGTTAAGCGTTCATTCTCGTCGCCCGAAGAAGTTTCTATTTTGGTCACTTTAGATTTTTAATCCAACGCTTTGTTATGCTTGTACAATGGAAAATCTTCCATTAATTTATGTACCCTTTTACGTATTTTTTTGATTGAATTTTCATTTTCCGGATCCGCGATAACCGCGTCTATCAGCTCCACAATGTGTTCCATGTGTTTTTCTTTCATACCACGGGTGGTGATAGCTGCTGTACCTACACGTATTCCAGAGGTAACAAATGGTGATTTATCATCATAAGGCACCATGTTTTTATTGATGGTGATGTCGGCGGTAACCAAGGCATTCTCAGCTGCTTTACCGGTAACGTTTTTATTGCGCAGATCGATCAGGATCAAATGATTATCGGTTCCACCAGACACGATTTCGTAACCACGGTCAATAAACGCTTTAGCCATAGCTGCTGCATTCTTTTTAACCTGTACAATGTATTTCATGTAATCGTCGCTCAAAGCTTCGCCGAAGGCAATAGCTTTTGCCGCGATGATATGCTCAAGCGGGCCACCTTGTATACCCGGGAAAACTGCCATGTCTAATAAATTAGACATCATGCGAATTTCGCCTTTTGGTGTTTTTAAACCCCATGGGTTTTCAAAATCTTTACCTAATAAAATCAGGCCACCACGCGGGCCGCGTAATGTTTTATGTGTAGTTGTAGTAACTATATGGCAATGCGGCAGCGGATCGGTTAATAAACCACGAGCTATTAAACCGGCAGGGTGCGAAATGTCAGCCAAAACAAGTGCGCCAATTTCATCAGCTACCTTGCGTATAAATTCGTAATCCCAATCACGCGAGTAAGCCGAAGCACCGCAAATGATCATTTTTGGTTTCTCTTTTAAGGCAACCTTTTTAAGCTGATCATAATCAACATAACCTGTATCCTTACGAACTCCGTAAAAATGTGGTTCATATAATTTACCAGAGTAATTTACTGCTGAACCATGGGTTAAGTGACCACCATGTGAAAGATCGAAACCTAATATTTTGTCGCCTGGTTGCAGGCATGCCAGCATAACCGCGGCATTAGCTTGCGCGCCTGAGTGTGGCTGCACATTTGCCCACTCGGCATTAAACAATTGTTTAGCGCGTTCAATAGCGATAGTTTCAATTTCATCAACCACCTGGCAACCACCATAATAGCGTTTTCCGGGTAAGCCTTCGGCATATTTATTGGTTGCTACTGAACCTGCAGCTTCCATTACCTGCCGGCTTACAAAGTTTTCAGATGCGATTAGTTCAATACCTTCTTCCTGGCGTTGTTGC
>Ga0302221_10000971_pt1 | contig 18974 bp, 1 predicted proteins | sample II_Palsa_E2_1_FD_193517 | JGI IMG/M metagenome (GOLD analysis project Ga0302221, IMG submission 193517) | Peat permafrost microbial communities from Stordalen Mire near Abisko, Sweden - II_Palsa_E2_1 | ecosystem: Environmental > Terrestrial > Soil > Palsa > Peat permafrost | place: Sweden... | reverse complement strand
TCCAAGCTTTCGTGTCTTGCGCAAAGTAGGGGAGCCTAATTGGGCCCGTTCCTTAAGCCACCGGTGTGCAGTCGACAGTGAGGGTGCATGAGCAGCTGCAATCGCTCTTAGGGAAACGCGTGGATCGCGGGAGTTATAAGCGTTAAAAACCCGGCCTTTTTGAATCGTATCATATTGGATGGGGTTCGAAGACTTAATTAGAGTCGACGGGCGAGCAGTGGAACGCGTTGATGGTGCCATAATAATCAAGTGTTTAGTTTGTTTACTTTTTTAAGGTGCGCGCTTTCGATGATATTCGGCTAATTTTAGGTGTTCCACGAGACTCTGCACCCCCTGGTGGTGTTTTCTAACAAGTTTCTAGTGTCGCGCTATGCGTTTGGTTTTGGAGTTTGCTATTTACATCAATAAGAGGAAATAAAGTGCTCTTTTTTTTCCCCAAAAAAAATTGGTGGTAACTTAAATAGAAGTGGCTAGTTTTATTAGTTTTAGTTATTAAGCGATCGTATCCCGGGCCTTGTTACTTGGAAGCTTCAACCAAAGCACCACCTATAACTATACAATTGACCAGCTTGTGAGAATGATCCTGTCAATGATACTAACTATTATTAGCAACACTTAAGATATAAACTAAGCAAGTTACTAGTAATAAGTAACTGGTTATTTCTCTTAGTTTATCCTCAAATTTAAGTTCTCTCTTTATAAGTGTCTTTATATTCTAGTCGATATTGCCCATTAGCTTCTTCTCTATATGCTTTAGGTATTTTATTCTCCACTATATGATTCAAACCGGGTTTCTTGGGTCTCGAGGTTTAAATCATCTCCGACTTGAGTTGTACACACCCAATTATCATTATATATCAGCTGGAACCCCGCAGCGTTGCTTAACGTCTCCACAATAGTAGAGGCCATAGGGTTAGGGTTATGTTCTGGTAGAAACGGATGGTCGCCGCCCAAATTACCTTAACCGATCTGCCTAAGGGTATAGATCTCCAGCTGGCCTCGAAGTCTACCCGCACTCCTACCTATAAGCTACCCTTTGTGTTGCCGAATTGGCTCTATCTAAAGCTATTAATGCATACGCTAAGGTCTAATGCGCTTTGTTCGGGGCCTGAATATATAGTCCCTCTAAAAGCACCTAACCTTTGGTTATAATACATGTTAAATTGCCAGGTTAGCCAACCGTTAGCTAATTGGAGCGCTGTAGCGGAGGCTATATTTACAAGAACAAATATCTTGGTATTTACCGTAGTTGATTCCCAGGGTATCCCGCTACGTTGGAAGATGTGGGTATTGAGGCTAGTAAAAATCTTATTATAGCTAGTTGAGTTTAATACTTGGGGGGGTAGCGATTTCATATAGAACCTCGATGCGCAATTTAGATCCCTTGATTTAAGGAGCTAGTAAAGTAAGAGCTTAGTGATATATAAGGAGTATAAGCGCGAAGGGAATAACGTGTATAATTTTTAAAGGGTATTCGAAGGCAAAAAAGCTTGATATATTAAAGTGTATTAAAAATTATTAAACTAATAATATTAAGATAAAAACTTATTCTAATAAGCAAGTGTCGCAGTGAGCCAGGGCTAGCTTAGCGCCCTAATTAGGCTTACTTAGCAGCCCCTTGTTTATATAGTTTAAATGCTCTTTACAAGTTTCCTTCCTCAAACAACCATTTGCAATCACTTTGACTCCTCTGCTTTTTGTGATAGCAAGCTTGTCTTTTAACCTTCTTTTAATAAAATGGCGTTATATAATTTCCTCTCGACTAGAGCTATGTTATAAGCTAGTTGAAAATTATTTGATAATTTAAGCTTTCTAGTAAAATAAGCTATAAAGAATTAAAAACTTATAATAAAACCACATTATAATTTCCTTTTAACTAAATCTTTAATATAAACTAAATCAGCAATTATTTTAATAAAATTAATTATAAAAAGTAAAACAAATATATTTACTTTTTACATTTTAATAAAGATTTTTAATACAAAGAATGAAAATAATCTTAAACTTAAAACTTTAATTAATATTGATATTTAATAATTAAAAACAACTTTAAATAAAAGAATTCCAGAAAAACCACAATTCATTTTTTTTTAAAAAAATATATAAAATTAAAGTTATTTTATTTTAAATTTTAGTTTAAAAGCTTTAGACTTTGATTAATATTAATATTAATATTTCAAAATAAAAATAAACAACATTAGGTTAAAACAGTTACTAAAAAGAGTATTAAGCACTTTTAAAAAAAGTATTATATAAAACAAGGCTACTTTATCTTAAATTTTGGTTTAAGACTTTGGACTTCGGTTAGTATTAATATTAATAAATAAAAAAGTGATATAGAGTTAAATAGATTTAATAATCTAATTTGGTCTTTAAATATAAAAAGATTAAATTGAAGAAGAAGAAAGAGAAAGCAAAGCTTTCTCGGGAAATAAGGCCTTTATACAAAGGTTGCTATAACAATTATAAGCAAATCTCAAGTGAAATACACTAAGACTACACTAAAGGTCTAATTGTAAAAGGAACTAATAAAACCCAAAATAGGGAAGGAGTATAATCGATATTCAATTGTCTATTAAGCTAAGTGTATAGCTGGTCAAAGGTCCTTTTATCCTTTGCGTGGCTTGCTTAAGTTATATACAAGTCAAATAACCCAACTATACTCCCCCCCACTATATAACCTTTTACAAAAAGGGCTAAAGAGGCTACTTGGCACTTTTAGGAATAACATGTAAAACTAAGGCTAATAAGTAGCCTAAAGCAAAATATTTCCTGTTTTAAGTTGCTTTTAAAGATAATCTTAAACTTCTTGTCACAAATATAGCTTTAAGGCTTAAAATGCAAAGGCTAAAGTTCTTTTATTGCGAGGATTTTAAGTTAAAAAGCAAAAGTAATTGCAAAAAGTAAGAGGCTTTATAGCACTCGCTTTGTAGTCATGTGACGCACTAGTGTAAATAGTGCAAACAAAGCAAACTATAACACTTCCACCATTGCAATTATTATAGCAAAGCGATGTAAAAGCTATCGAATTTTATCGAATTTTATCGAATTTAAGGATTTTTAGCTAGCTTTATACATAATTGCAAAATGGGTATAATTGCTAAGCTTTTTATATTTTAATTCTATATTATTTATTATATATATTTATTAAAGATTTATATAATTTTTTATTTTATAAATATATATATATATAATTTAGTCCTTTTATGCTTTAGCTTATTTCTTTTGTTAATCTTTTATATATTATAACAATTCTAATGTTATATATAAAGTTTTTGTCTAAGATTTAAGGCTACTATAGTGGAGTCATGTGGCACTTATATATAACTTAAGTGAAAGAGCATAAATATTATATTCTTGCTAGCTATAAATTTAGTTTAGTTTAGTTTAATCAAGTCAATTGTAACACTAATTAAACACCCTTTATTTATATAGTTAATCCTCTTTTGCAATACTGCTTTACTATGTTAATTGGCCACGTGATTAGGATTGGGTATATATAGCTAGTCTTTCTCTTTTGCTCTCTTTCCCTCTTTAGCTTTATATTCTAAAAACAGGGTCTTTTCTTATACTTTACTAGTTTATTTGTGATTTACTTAAAGACTTATAGCTTATATACTATTATATATATACTATTGTTTTTAGTATAAGGTTTTGTTTATTAATATTCTTTAAAATAGTATTTTTATAAAGTTTTTTTGTTATAGTTTTAGCTGTGTCACGTGTTTACGCACTAGCATAGACTAGTAAAGGCGGTGTAGAGCGGCAAAACTCGAGTATTTATACAAATTGATCTTTTATAAATAACCTCTTTGTTTTTTTGGCCTTAAATAGTTGTAATTAAAACCTTTTAACTAACGCGTTTTAAGCTTTAAATCCGGCGCTTATAAGTTTTTTTTTAGTCAAGGTTTGCCCCCTTATATATTTTTAATAAACAATGCAAAGAGTCGAATATAGTTAATAAAGCTTTTATAAAGTGTACTTAAAAGTTCTTATAAAGTAAAGCTTAAGCTTTGGCAAATTAAGCAATAAAACAAAAGAAAATGCTATTAGGCTCTAGCTATTGTGTTTAAGCATTATAATTTTCCGAATATTTCTTAAATCTTATATATGTAAAGCCAAAATAGCTATACAACATGCTATTAGCTTGATTAGAAATATAATGTACACTATTATAAAGTAATCAAAAAGAGGAAGTGATTATAGAATTGTTTAACTAAAAACTAAAATAAAGGAGGGAGAGCTTCCTTTATTATATAGCGCTAAGAGCAGCTAACTATATAAACGCTAAAGCGCGGGCTTAAGGCTATAATAAAGTGCGACAAAATGGCTTTAATTAAAGCTAGCCTAAGGAGAAAAAAAGTACAAAAGAGAGATTAAAGAGAGAAAAGGGCATAAAAACAACACAATAAAATAAAGGGGTAAAAATATATACAATTTGTGTTCTTTTGTGTCTTTAAGCTTTGCTTAAAGAGGAAGAGGGTAAGATAGAAGGTATATATATAAAAATGGTAATCATGTGCAAAGCCACGCGACTACTATAAATTTCCCCACTATAATATAAATAAAGAACTAAATAAAGGAATTTTAAGTTAATCTGTCACAAAAAGCAGAGATAGAGTGATTGCATATGGTTGTCTAATTAGGAAAGGAGCTTGTAGGGAGCATTTGGACTATATATATAAGGGGCTGATAAGTTAGCACTAGCACGCCAAGCTTCACTATAACATACCCCCTAGATGCTCCTAACGCTCAAAAACAAGTAGAAAACAAAGGGAATAACAGGTAAATAGGGCACCCCCTAAAAGTATAATGTGTAGTCTAATTGGATGCTAGTAAAGTGCTAGGAACCTGTCGAACCTTAACGCCTCTTACTATAAATAGACAAGATAGAAGTTAGTTAAATCAATTAACCTTAGACATCTCTAGCAATGCCCTTAATCCAAAAATAGCCTAGCTTTACCTTAGACGGCTTTGAAAGAATAAGCTAAGGTAACTACTCCAACGCGCTATTAACATGTAATTGTCCCTAAAAACTTAGTTCCCTTGCTCTTCTTGTTTTATCCCTTCCTCTTAATTTGACCACAAAGCTTATTATATGCTCGATTAGCAAGGCAATCGCGTATTGCTTGCAATTCCTCGTTTGTAAAATATAAATTTAGTTTTTTAGTATAAGAACTATTAATAGCAAGCTCTAAAATCGAGCATTCGATTAGGGGCTAAGGGTGTTTTTCCACTCGAGTCTCTTTACAAGGGCACAAGTAGCTTAGCAAGTCGCTTAGTAAGCTCGAGTGTTCGGCAAGGGTAGCATAAATCAGAGAACAAGTATTGCTCTACTAAATAAGAGCCTCAAATATCTTGCTATATTGCTCGAGTATTGTAGGGGGGCGGACCTCAGCTAGAAGAAACCCTATAAGAACGATACCAGGAAACCAAGCAATGGAATAACAAGTAGAACGCATATGTAGAACTAAAGTAATAATAAAAGAAAGAATTAAAGCATACACGCATAAATCAAGAAATAGAAACGGAATTATAAGACTAGTAATAACTATATACGATTATTAAGTGCAAAAAAAGTATAAATTAAGTATAAAGTAAAGTGTGCGCAGCTATAAAAAATAGCAGTTATACCCCTTATTCTAGTCACGTATAGCATTAACTAAAAACTTCTAAAAAACCTCTAAAATCGATAAAAATTAACAATCTCCTTAGCACTTTACTACACTTGTCCCTCCTATATTTATTGCTTGTCCCGAGCAACAAAAAATAACAAGACAACCCCTAAAAATAGTTTATTCTTCTTCCTTACTACTAAAAATAACTATATACTCCTTATTATCCTTAGCAAAGAATGCTAATCTTTTTATTTTACACTTAAAGTACGACTTGTTACCTAGAAATATAGCTATTTTATCTTCCCGCAAATACTCGAATGCAATTTTAACTTGCTTTATAGCTTCCCTTTATTAAGCAAGATATATTACCTTATTAGCTTGCATGTTGCTATATGCTAGCTATTTCTTTATCTTTGCGCGTATTGCTAAGTGTTCCGGGCGTTTTAAGTATCGAATTATATCATATAAAGCTTTTATACTTTCTAATTAGATATTGCTAATAAAAGACTTATCCTTAGATATATCCTTAAATCGACTAATTGCAAAAACTTGTTAATTGTTATAAGAGATTTTAATTATATTATATAAGACTCCGGTTTTGCATATATTATTAGATTTAATAAAAACTAAAGTAATAAGAAGTAATATCCGGGGTTTAAAGAGCTTTTCCTTCCTAATAAAACGATAAGAGACCGAAGTTTTAAAACAATAAACGTGTATATTATATACTTTAAGAGTTATTATAGTAACTTAATCACTCCTTTTCCTTATAAACTTTTATAAGGCTATACTTTTATTACTAGTTACTAATAAATCGATATATTTCAAGTCCTTAAAAGCTTATATAGCAAATATATTAAAAGTAGCAAGTTTTTTAAAGGCTATATAACTTACTTCTTTATCTTTATTAGAGAAAAGGGTTTTAAAGCAAAAAGAGGTAATAGCTTTAAGTTTCTTAATATCTCCTTTATAAAACTAAGAATTAATAGAATTATTGTCGTAATACTAAATAAGTTAAAAGTAAGCAATTAAGAATATAAGGTTACCGGGTAGCATTCGATAAAATTAAAGCTATATTAAAGGATTTGCCCAAAGTAGCTATATAGCTAAAAGAAAGTATTTATTCGGTATAATACTATTTAGTCTTTTAATATTATAACAAATATAAAACTATAATATTTCGATTTTGTCGACTAATAAGTCTAAGATTTTACCCTTCTTTACTTATATAAAGTGCTATTTTATTACTCGTATACTAGTATTAAGCATATCGATAGCTTAAGCAAGTATAAGGCTTATTATCCGTTTTTTAAGCCGAAATCGACTTCTAATAAAGTATTAATTAATATAATAAGTGATTTTAGCCGTATTTAAGAAGAAGTAACATGTTTTTAAATAAATTTAACTAAGTCGAAAGCTAGTTTTAAGCTTAATAAGCTTGTAAATAGCTACTAGCTTATCTATTATAATATCGGCATCTTTTACAAATCAAATAAAAAAGAGCTTTGCAAGGGCTTTAAAGTACTTTAAATAAGGGGTCTTATAATATTTAAGCTTATAATATTATTTAATTACAATTTCTTCTAAAATAGACAATTAGCTTATAAAGTTTAAAGTATTTTATAAAGCCACATCTCCCTTTTATAAATTGCTTATATTATAAAAGCATTCCTTAATTTTAACTAGTTTAGCAAATCTAAGTTTCTTTCCTTTAAAAGTAGCTCTCTTCTTGCTTTAGCTCTTAGTTTTAGCTTTCTTGCTAAGGGGGGATAAGTCTTTATCGTTAAAACCAAAATTTGAATATATTCTAAGCTTTATAGCCGCTCTCTTAGCTTATAAAGGTTTTAAAGCTTTAATTTATATAAGCGTAAAAGTACTAGCTATTAGGGGGTCTTTAGCATTACTAGTTCTTATATTATTTACTAATTTTAATATTAAAGTTGCAATTGTTTTAAGGTTTAAAAGATTAATAGTAATATCGGGTTTATTATATAAGAACTAATTAAAATTAACTTCCTCCTTACTTATACCGGGTCCTATATCCTTATCAAAAATACTTATAAACTTTACTACTTTATTATACTTTAGCTTTTATTATTCCTTAGCAAGTTATTTAGCTACTAGATCGACGACCGGCTCTTGCTTTATAGCTTATTCGGGCGTAAAGGCTTTCGGGGCATTAATAATAACTGCTTCTTAGTTTGCAAGTTTATTTATAAACGCAAGAAATAGTTTATTAGTATAAGTCCCTTTAATTAAAACTCTCGATTATTTAAAGGTAAAACTTAGCTAGCTAAGCTTAAAAGCTTGCAATTTGTCGATTTTTAGCTATTAATTCTTTGCTAAAGCCCTTATATATTTTAGCGTAGCTTTAATATCGCCGGTAAAGAGTGCTAATTAGGCGTAAACTAGAGCTTCTCGGGTATACTTTAAAGTTATTATATTAATTAACTTAATAGCCTCTTATAAGGCAATTTTTGATTTAAATAACTTATTTAACTAGCTATACACGTTCTTGCTATATTAAAAGTATTCTTGCTAAATATACTAGCTAAACGCTTAAGCTTATAAGCTCTTCTTGTTTAAAGTCTTAATTAGTTTAATTAAAGCTTTGCAAGAGACGGCTTTAGCTTTTTTTACATCTTTTATAGCCTTTAAAAAAGCCTTATTTTAAATGTTATACGCTATTAAAGTGTTTCCCTTTAATTTAAAGGCTTCTTTATCTTAGACTATATCTTGCTAGCTTAAGATTATATTCTTTACTTTTCTTTTAGCTTATAATAGTCTAATATTAAATATTGTAATTATAATAGCTTTCTCTTTATCTAAAAGGTCCTTAACAATATTTAAGGCTTAAGCTAAGCTTATAACTTCGATACCGGCAATTTGTAGCTTTCTTAGTTTATAGCGTACAAGTTTATAGCAAGCGACTAAGAGCTCTTCTTCTTTAATTTATTTAATAAAGGTAAACTCTTTATTTGATATCTTAATATCGTTTTCTTGCATTTTGTAATAGATTTAACGTTATTATATAATATAAGATGCGTAAGTAAGTTATAAGGTTATAAAGCGTAAATGTAAAGTCGTATAAGTTTTAATAAAAGTAAATGTTTGCTATACCTAAAAATTGACTAATTTATAACTAAAAGCTATATTTTAGATAATATAAGCTTTTAAATATGTAAAATAAGAAAAAAAACTAAAGAGAAAGTCTCTTTTTTAAAGTATAAGTCCTTTGTTATATAAAAGTAAAAGTAAGTTAGTATTATATGCGGAAAAGTCTTTTATAATATGTTTATTTAAAGAGAAAAAGCAATTATAATACTAAGAAATAAAGGTTTTAAGTCGAATATATATAACTTTAAAAACTCGACTAAATTAAAGGAATAAATTAAAGGTTTTTAAAAGGTAAAAGGAGTGCAAAAGCGAGTATAAGTTAACCTTATCCCTCTTATATTTATTGCTTGCCCCGAGTAAGCAAAAGTAAAGTAAATAAGGGTTTTTAGTAAAATAGAAATGCAAGTATAAGTTAAAAGTAATAAGAATTTCACGTTTAATATAAGGAACTTCTTATATAATAAGGGAGACTTTATATATAATAAAGGAAAATAAGTAAGAAACGCTTTAATAATTAAAAGCAAAATTAAAAAGCAATTAAAAGCTAAAATAGGAAGGAAATATCGGGTTCTTTTTAAATAAAAGGCTTTATCCGGTATTTTTGTTATTATTAATTTTCCGGTTTTATTATTATCTTATAATTAATATTTTTGGCAAAAGTTTAGCACTATTTGCAGCTTAAACTAGCTTTTGCTACTTAACCGCATTTGTGAACTATAGTTATTAATTAAGTCTTAGCTTAAGTAAAGTCTAGTTTTAAGTAATATAGTCTTCTTTAAGTTATTCTTGTGTTTTAAGGTGTATAAAGATCGAAATTAGAGTATCGGCAGCTATGTATTTATAGTTAATAATAGCCTTTACTCTTAGTCTTTATCCTTATTTGCTAATTTAGCTTCTTTTTAGTTATTATTAAAGCGGATATACTTCCCTTTCTCGGATTCCGGGAGTTTTAAAACTTATATTACAATTCTAGTGTCTTTCTTGATTTTTTAAGTTATTTTAGTATAAAACTTTATAATAGCTTCCTCTTCTAGTTTTATATTAGTCCGGAATTCGACTTTTTTAAGAGCAAGCTCCGGAACTTTATCTTTATAAGAATACTAGTATTAATCTCTTTTAATAAACTACTTTAGTCGGTTTCTTGTATATATATAGCGTAAAAGAGTTCTATTTAATTTTTCTAGTTTATAAGTTCTTTTTAGCTAATTTGCCTCTTTAACTTTATATAGCCTTAGCTACTAGTATAAAAGTTTAATATCTTTAGACTTATCTTAATTAATGTTTTTAATATTATATACTAAAATAAAATCTTTTACTTAAATCGGTTTCTTATAAATTTAATACTTAATATCAAAGTTAACTTTGCCTTTAGCATATTATCGAGTCTTTTATAGCCTAAACTCTTTAATGTCTTTATTATGCATTTAAAGTTATTATATATAAAGCTATAGCAAAGTCGATCGATTATAAACTTTATCTTATTTAAAAGTTTTTTATATAAAGTAACAAGTTTTTACTAGGAGCATTGCTTCTTTGCTATAAATTATATAAAAGGGAGTAAAGCTTATAAGCTTATATATAATAGTTTTATTTGCAAAAAGCACTTAAAGTAAAAAGTCCACTTATAATTTCTTCTTTCTTATACTTAAAGTAATTAAAGCTAATATAATTAGCTAATATTTACGCTTTATTATTTTATTAGCCTTTGCATTATATGCAAAGATTATAATTTTATAAATCTTTAGCTTTTAAAGCTCCTCGATTATAATACTTTTAAATTTAATACTATTATTAACTTTAAGTTTTTTAAATAAACTATACTAATAAATTACATTAGTCTAAATAAACTTAGCAATCTTCTTGCTAGTAAGGTTTTTTATAAGTTTAGCTTTTAGCTATTTAAAGAAGTTATCTTTAGCTATTATTAAATAATTATAACTTTTATATCCGGGTAGCTTTATAATATTTATATTAACGTAATAAAAGAGAGGAGTAGCCTTTATAAGAAATAAAGCTTTTTCTTGTCGTTGCTTGTGCTTATATTAATATACTTTATAAAAGTTATAATACTTGTAAATATTATTATAAGAACTTTTTTAGTAATATTTACTTGCTATTCTTATAAAAGTAGTTTTTTAGCCGGAATAACTAGTTTTATTATATAACTCTTTTATAATTTTTGCTCTTTAAGCTAAATTATTAAGAATTAGACGTAAAAAGTACAATTTGCACTTATTCTTTTATAATTGCTTATTATATATGCTATAATTTAGTACTTCTTTCTTTAGTCTTCGCAATTTGCCTTTAAATATGCTTTTAAGCTTAGCTAGCATAATTAAATACTTTGCAATTGCTTAAAACTACTTTAAATAACTTTTATTAAGTAAATTAATTAATATAAAACTATTAATTGCATTTTAAAGTATTAATATAAAGTAATGCGTAATATTATAGCTATCGGTTATATAACTCGGAAAAACTATTCCCTTAAGTGCTTAGTTTTTAAAGCTACTTAAAAAGGGGCAACTTTCAATTTTGCCCCTTTAAAAGCAGCTTAAAAAATAAGGTTTGCTTCTAAAATTAAGCTCTAGTTAATTAAAGCGCATATTACATTTAATATTGTAAAGCTTTATTATTTTTGCGTTTTTAATAACTAGTTAAATTCCGATTATATCGAGTTTTAGCGCAATAAATTTATTAATATTTAAGTTATCTTCCGAATCCTCTTTATAATAAAGGTACTAGGATAGTTTATCGGCTACAATATACTTTATACCCTTTATATAGCATACCTCGAAGTCGAATAGCTTAATTTATATAAGCTAGCAAGTAACTAAAGCTTTAAAAAGGTTAATAGCTACTTAATTTAACTAAGTAACAAGCGTGTTTACGTCTATTTCTAAGATAAAATAGATATTATATAGCTAAAATTATAATTTTTATAAAGCTTTAAAAACCCTTTTACACTTTTTCTTAGTAATATTATAGCTTTATTCGGTCTAATTTCACATTTTAGATTTATACTAAGCAACTTTCTTATATCCTTTATTATTATATTATTTTAAAATTGCTCCTTATCCAAATAGACTAGCATTTATAGCTAAGATAATAAGCCTTTATAGCTTTACTAGATTATAATATAGCTTATAAAGTAATAGCGCAATAATAAGTTTTTCTTAAAAAGTTTATATTGCCTTAATTTATTCCTCCCCTTATAAGAAGGGCTCTCCTTTCTTAAGCAATCGATAAATTAGTTTAGCTATTATAGCATACGCTTCGATTTAAATTTTATAATATACGCAAATTCCTAAGAATGCTTTAGCTTTTATAATATTATTATACTAGTACTAGTCTAAGATTTTATTAACTTTTATAGCTATTAAGCTCCTTTTTCTAAAATTATATATAAAACTTATAATACTTATACTATTATAGCAAAATTATAATTTAAGCTTAATAGAAGCTTTAGCTCTTTTAATTTGCTTTAAAGCCTTATTTAAGTTTTGCAAATATTCGAATATAAATCGACGGATTCTAGGGGGCTTTAATTTTCTATTATAATTAATATATAGCCCTTTTACCCTAATATTGTCGATAAACGGTATAGCTATAGCTAAAAACAAGTCTTCTAAGATTGTTATTATTACTTATATAAATTAAGCTACTAAATTAGTAGCTCCTTATAATAAAGTAGTTATTTTAAGTAAATTAAAAGGGGTTATAAAACCTGTTATATCCCGACTTTTAACATTTAAAGTAAGTTAATTATATTTAAAGAAGAAATCGATTAAAAAAGCATATTAATATTTAGCAAATTCCTCTAAGAACTCGTCTATTAATAAAAGCATATTAATATCTTATAAAGTAATAAAATTCATCTTTATTACTATATTAATAAGCTTATAAGTACTAGCTAGCTTCTTTATAACTAAAAACTAAGGGTTTTTATAAGGTTTATTGCATTTTTTTAATATACCTTAATCTAGTCGTTTTAATAGCATTTTTATTACTATTAACACTAAAGCTTTAAAGTAAAGGAAGTTCTTTTCTTGCTAAGCTTTATGCGGTATTATCTTAATAAAAATAAAGGGACTAATATCCTTATAAATCTTTCTTACTTCTTTTTAGTCGAATATAATAGCTCTTTCGCAATTAATTATTAATTCTTCAAATATAGCCCTTTCCTTCTTTTAAAGCTAGTCTCTAGTATTTAAATCGGCTAGTCGCTTAAAGGTAAGTCGGGAACTTCTTAGTATTATAATAAAGCGTAAAAGTAAGTAGTTTTAGTATTTGCTTACTTGTGCTTATAAGGTGTCTTATACTTTAAATCGCTTATACTAATTAAATTATCTTTTAAGTCTTTCTTTTATCTTATTATTCTTATTAATTAGCTATACTTTCTTAGCCTTTAATTTGTAAACACTATTTGCTAAGAGCGTAAAAGGCACACTTATAAGGTCTTATAATGCAATTGCTATTTTTTTTAGCTTTACTTATTTTAGCATATTAAAACGCAAGATCTTCTTACTTTTATCCTCGTCTTTTAAGTATAATAATACCCCTTTTAATTTATTAAAAGACTATAAAAACCTTAAAAACTTTAGCCCCTCTTTTCTAGCTTTAAGGATAAAATTAGCTAGCATCGAATAATATAATTTTACTTTAATTTCCGGAATATTAATATTTAAAATATTTATAGCTTATTTTTATATTATATTTAAGAAGTGCTTTATAAGAGCTAAAATAAAAGCGTCTTTTATAATTTTTATATCTAAAAAATTAATAACGCTAGTCTTAAAATTATAAAACTCCTTAAAAAACCCTAAAATAGCCCTTACTCCCTTAATACTCTCTTCGGCTAAAGTATTAAGCCTTAATTTTCCTCTTCTTCTTCCTCTTTTTTATTACTCGAATTTACTTCTTCGATTTTTAGCTAAAAGTCTTACTAAAATTAGACTTTCCTCCTAATAATACTCTTTAGCAATAAAATAATTATAATTATATAAGCATTCCTTGCGTCTTTTAAATTAATAAACGTATTATCTTATAAACCGTTATCCTTATAATTTATAGCTATTTTTATCTTACTAATAAATAGTATTCTTAGTAAGGTCTTAAGAGAGTTATTAACTAAGAAAAACACGTCCTTGCAATTAACCCCTTTTATAATCTCGATTTTAATCTTAATTGCGCTAATAAAGCCGAATTAGTTACTTGTAATTATAAATATAATAAAGGTATTAACGCTATAAATAATATAATTTAAGTTCTTAGCTGTTTTTATAAGTAAGATATTATATTTAGCTCTTATATTTAGTATATTATAGCATTTTACTTTACTATTAAGATTATATAATAAAAATCGAAGTCGAGGGGATATAATAATGCTCTTTTTCGAGATAAGAGTCTTAAAGTTAAAGCTACTTATATTTCTTTAAAGTATATAGCTAATTACTTAAGCCGGCTATATTATATTTTACATTATACGTTTTAGTTTATTAGCTATAGCAATTATCTTAGTTGTTTTCTTAATTTCCTCGGCTATATATATAACTATTATATTTCTTATTTTTAAGATTATTATATAAGCTTAATTATCTTTTATTTATTAGTATTAAATTATAGCTATAAGATCGGGGGTTTTAAGGGTATTAATAATTATTTTTACCCCTTTTTATATATGCAAAAGCAAAATAATTGCTTTCTTCGATTATAAAATAAGCTCTTCTTATAAAGTATTAACTAGTTTTAATTCTTTATCAAAAGCCGGGTTAAAGTTTATATCTTATAAGGGTCTAATATCCCTCTTAACTCTTAATATAATAAATCTTTAGCTTTTTGCTTGCAAGAGCCTTTCTTTTACTCGAGCTTACTATTTTATAATATCTTAAGCAATTTATAATCCTTTTCCCTTTACTTTTAAAGATCTAGTAGCATTAATAAATAATATAAGATATATTATATCTTTATACATTTTACTAATAAAGATATTATCTTTATTTATAACATTTATGCAATTGCTTTTAAAAATAAGAATATTATTTATATTTTGCTATAAGATCTCTTTACTCTTATATAAATTGCCAAGTATAAGAGGGGCTTAAAACTTATTTCTCTCTTAATTTTTAAGTTAAATGTTATTTTAAAGACGCTAAGCATTAATAAAGCATTTTGCTATATTATAATTATACTCCCCCCCTTAAAAGTAAGCTTTAATCTAATTAAACTAACGTTAGTCGCTTTATAGTATTAAGGGAATAAAGGCCCGATTTGGGTCTTATCTCCCTTTATACTAGTAAAACCTGTGCTTATAAATACATTTAAAGTAAATAAGCTCTTATAATAACAAATAGTCGTTCGAATGCGTATATTTATAATTAGGATTAATAGCGCTATCCCGGTCTTTATTAAAGCAAGTAAAGTAATATCGATTAAAATATTAATATATAGCATTAACTTAAGCTATATTTTATTAAAAATCCGAGTAAAGGCAATTATTACTAATTAATATAAATGCTCTTCTACCTCTTCTATTATAATAACCATCTTAACCTCGACCGCGTCTATTAAAACCCCCTTTAGCCTTATAATAGCTACTAAATCCTTTTCTTAAGTTATTAATTACAAAAAGCATAAATTAATATTATAATTATATCTTATTAGTAATAGCAGCTATTAAAGCATTAATAGCTTTTTGCAAATTCTTTAAAATAATATATAAAATCGAGAGTTTTTGCATTTCTTTTATTAATTAGTCGACTTTACTAGCAAGTTTTTTAAGCTTTATTATCTTAAGAATAAGGACCTTTAACACCTTACTAGTTTTAGTAATTTCTTTTACTAATATAAGTATAGCTAAAAGTAAAGGAAAAGCGTATTTATCGCTTATTACAAGTATTATATCTTATATAATTGTATTAAAGTATTCTTAGCATAATTATAAGTACTCGGGGTTATTAGCTTTATTATAATAGCGCCTCTTTTCCTTATACTTGTATATAAATATTATAATCTTGTACATCTTTTAATAATTATAAGTAAATATATTAGTAAGCTTATAATTAAAGTCTTTAAAGATCTTATCTTTAACTTATAAAAGAAGACCTTTTATAAACTCTTTATACTAATGCTTGCTATTTAGCTTATTCTTCTTTACTAGTTCCGTTAATACCTTATAAAATAAGTTAATATAAGTTTTAGTAATAATATATATAACTTAAGATTAAGCGATAATTCGATTTAAGAAGTTATAGCTAACTTTAAAGGTTTCTTAGTTATATTCCTTATACTCCTTCTTTAAAGCTATATAAAAATATATTTAATAATATATTCTTTTTTTATAATTACAAAGATTTAGTAATCTTTATATATATTATTATATTACTCTAAAAAGGTTAAGATATTGCTCCCCTTAAATTATAAAGCTCTTTAAGCTCTAAGCAAAAGAAGGTATAATCTAAAGACTAATATATACTTATTATCCCTTATTTCGTATAAATTAAGTGTTAAAATAATAGCTTTATCTTTTAAGGAGGTTAATTAAAGTATAAGTTAAAGCTTTAATATTTCTCGGGGGAAATTAGCAATTGCTATACCTAATTTTAAAGTTAATTAGTTGCTTTTTGCAAAAATAATTAATAATTGTCTTAATAAGTCCTTTAATAAGCGTCTTCGATTATTTTAATTATTTATACCTTCTTTATACTCTTTTGCGTTTTTTAGTTACACTTTCGGCTTCTTTTCCCTTCTTTTCTCCCTCGGAATTATATCTCTTTAAATAAAAACATAACCCTTTATAATAGCTCGGTTTTGTAGCTTTTTAGCCTCCTTATACTTGTATATCTTATTTTTCTCGTATTCCTAGTTCTTAGTCGCTCTTTTCCCGATTTTAACTTCTAGTCTTACTTGTTCCCGATTTAAGTTTAATGGCTCGCTTACTCTTATATAATTTTTACTAATCGGGGACTCCCGATTAATAGCTCCTTATTTTAGACTTTATATTAAAGCTAATAGTTTCTTAACTTTTAATACTAAAACAATTAAAATTAAAATGCAAATCGATAATACTAATTCGTTTAAAAGGGCTAAAACTTTAGCTTAATATAATTTTAACTTATAACCCTTTTATCTTATTTTACTCTTATCTCCCCGTAGCACTCTCCTCCTCTTTAAGCTAGCTTTACTTAAGGCTATCCTTAATTAAGCTAACATGTCGCCTTATAGCTATTTTAGCTTTATATTAGCAGGAAACGGTTTAGAAATTAGCTATATAAACGAAATAATTAGCTAAAACAAAACTAGTAAAAGTAAACTAATTAGCTACTTAATAGTAAAAACACCTTAGTATAGCACTTATTACGCGAACCTCCGAGTTTTGCCTTATAAGAACTTTAAGTATATATAATAAAAGCTTCCCTTAGCTGCAAATCGAGTCCTCTTTGCGTTGCTTACCAAAAATATGTAAAGGGGCAAACCTTAGCTAAAAGAAACCTTATAAGAATAATACTAAGAAACTAAGTAATAGAATAACAAGCAAAACGCATATGTAAAACTAAAGCAACAATAAAAGAAAGAATTAAAGCATACACGCATAAATCAAGAAATAGAAACGGAATTATAAGACTAATAACAATTGTATATAATTATTAGGTGCAAAAAAAGTATAAATTAAGTATAAAGTAAAGTGTGCGCAGCTACAGAAAATAGTAGTTATACCCCTTATTCTAGTCACGTGTAGCATTAACTGAGAACCTCTGAAAACCCTCTAAAATCGACAGAAATCAATAATCTCCTTGGCACCCCGCCACAGTATATAAACTAGCTCTTTAAGTGCATTAGCTTTAATTCCTATAGCAAGCTATTATATTCTTTAAGTAAGGAGGAGTCTAGCGGATACTACTTGCAAGAAGTCTTTAATTCCTAAAAACCTTTCGACTTTTATAACTTAGTAAGTCTATGCTCGCGCGAGAGCTTAATACTAGTTATTAATTTAAATTATAAGGTTAATTGAGCTAAACTTGCTATGCTCGAGTATTCTCCGGTAATCTTCCCTTACTTAATCCTATATATTGTCTTCCGAGGGCTAAAACTTGTTATAAAGGGCTTATATAACATTTTAGAGAGAGAGCTATCTTTAAAAGACAAGTAGCTTAAAGTGTAATGCAAATAAAGCAAGCTTTATTATATAATGTACCCAATCTTAGATATTTTAGTACTAAGAGCTTTAAGTAAACTAATTAGCTTGCTTAATAGCGTATTCCTTAAGCTAAAATAAGTACTCTTCCTTGATATTATCGAACTTTTTTAGTTAAAAGGGTTATAGTCAAGCTCCTTTCTTTGCCTCTAGCTACTTGTTTATATCTTATACTATTAAAGGGGTATTCTATTCGACGTTTAATTGCTTAATTATCTAATTAATTGTTAATAGTTCGGGTAGCTTAGCGGAAAGCAAGTGCAAAGCATTAAGAGTGTCGGGGTCAGCCAAGTGCTATACATTGCGGAACGTGGAGCCGACCTTAAGCTTAATGTACTATTCGAGGAAGCTCCTCCTATCGGTAAGGCGTATATCGGAGACTAGAGGGAGAGATGCCATCGTTAAGAGGAGAGAAATAAATTAGAAAGAGGGATTGTAAGAAAGAGAATGCTATGTGTTCTTTTGGCGGTAACAATAGTGGGGGATCAACTTGCAAAGCACTACTACGCTTGTATGTATTATTGTTAACAGAGGTGCGCAGATCACGCGCGAACCGGGCTTATAACTATCACAAAAACCAGAGGCAAAGTGATTGTATATAGTTGTCTAATTAGGAAAGGAGCTTGTAAGGAGCATTTGGACTATATATAATGGGCTAATAAGTCAGCACTAGCACGCCAAGCTTTACTGCAACATAAAACTATACTAGTGTTAAGTTTTAGCACTTTTAAATAAGCTTATATTATCGATTTGCATTTTGATTTTAATTGCTTTAATATTAAAAATAGAATAATTTTAATTTTAATTTAAAGCTTAACCTAAAAGGATGTTAATTAAGAGTCCTTAGTAAAAAGATGCTATATAAAAACATATAAGATATTAAAATTAAACCAAGATCGAGTAAACTATTAAAATAGAAATAAGGTAAACACGAGTAAATATTAAAATATAAAAAACCAAAACATATAAATACAAGACTATAAAGCTATAAAATAAAGCAATTATAAGGGGTAATCTCCTTTAAAGGGGTATAATACTTACTAAGA
>Ga0302221_10000969_pt1 | contig 18988 bp, 20 predicted proteins | sample II_Palsa_E2_1_FD_193517 | JGI IMG/M metagenome (GOLD analysis project Ga0302221, IMG submission 193517) | Peat permafrost microbial communities from Stordalen Mire near Abisko, Sweden - II_Palsa_E2_1 | ecosystem: Environmental > Terrestrial > Soil > Palsa > Peat permafrost | place: Sweden... | reverse complement strand
TCCAGATGAAAATCCTATTGAACATATTATTGCTATGGACGGCGGGTATTCGACTATTCCGGTAAAAAAGACGTTTCCTTCTTCGCTGATAACTTTCTTCCAATTTGGAGAGTTGTTGTTAAACACGAAAGATTTGGAAGATATATCAGAAATGGCATTTATCCCAAGGGAGTCTATGTCCAAACTGAAAGAGCTTGAAAGAAGCAAGCTTGTGCTGCCCACAAAAAATGTCTCTTATAAAGGGAATTTAACGTTAACACATTCTGTTCGCAAAAGCATATACGAATTCTTCAAAAATAAGGACGAAGAAAACAACCTTTTGACGACGCTTCATTGGTTGATTTTTGAGCTATATAGTACCCCTGTTGATGTTTATAATTTATCCCAATGCCCACATTGTGGCGAAAGGAATATCATCCTGATCAGAACAGATTTCAATAGTGATTATATTTCTAATTCTTGCCACACATGTAATAAAGATATTTATCTGACTGACGTTTTTAGATTACATGAAGTTATAGATGACGAGCTAGGAGCCGGAGGCATACTAGGATACCTCACTAATGTTATTGAGCAAATAAATATTATCCACACTATTAAATTCATCAAAGAGAACAAATCCGACTTGCTAAATAAGTTTATGTTCATAAAAGATGGTCCGTTAGCATTTTTTGGACAAACTGCTAATATGCATGAACCAGTAAGAAAGCTTTGCAACTATCTTTTTGAAAAATATAATTTATTTCTTGCCGGCCTCGAAAAATCAGGAGCATTTGTTGAACATGCAGATGAAATAAAAAGCCTTTTAAAACCTGGAGAGGTTTTACTTTTAAATAATGAACATATTTATTCATACATTCTACCAGGGTCTTCTGATACGCCTGATCCTTACGCTCACACATCTTACTATAGTTCTAAAATAATATTTAAATCAAGAGATGAAAGGATGTACGTTATTACGCTGCCTGTTGAAAATAAGTATATTGTTCTAAACCCGCAAAAATCTGATTTCAAAAATTTAGATGTTATACTTTGGAACATTGAGAAATTGAGATGTGATATGTATGACAATGCAATAGTTCCGGTCGCTTTAGCTAACAAACTAATTTCATTATCCAACCATCCAAGTGCAACAATATTGGAAAAGTTTGCTAAAACCCATACGAAATTGTAATCAATTTAAATCAACATGGTTTCCTGTAGAGAAGGAAAGGGCAGCTGTTGGGACTATTTATCAAGATATCAATTTTCATGAGGTTCCATTATTAATTGATCCATGTATTGACGAACCTGAGCAACATTTAACCTATAATGAGCTAGGTGAGGTTGATTTTCTGACAGCAAAAGGGAAAACCACAATTGAAATAATTAAGCTAAATCGCTCAGATCTCGTAGAAGCGAGACGAAATGTATTAGATAATCTTCAAGAACAATGGACTCGATTTTTAGCTCTATTTCCAAATGCTGACCAAAACGCAGAATTGATAAATGAGATTACTCAAACATGGGGTCATATTTTCAATAATAATGAGTCAACTAAACCGTATCTGGGCATTCAAAGGCAAATGTTGACCAAATGGTTAAAAGACTCAGAAATACATGACTATCTCTTCAATAGAAATTTCAAGATATTCTTGGACAATGAGATTAAAAAAGGGAAGCCGGTCAATTTTTCGATAGAAAAAATTGAAAAATTCGATAAGAAAAGTGAATTGTCATTTGACGATAAAGTTGTAATTAATGAAAGTCTTAAAATAGATGAAATTCGACATGTTTATGTTGAAAAAATTGAACTGAAAAATTTTAAGTGTTTTTCTTATTTAGAATTGGATTTTAGTAACAATAGTGGAATCGCAGAAAGCAAAATTAAACAAGGGAACCCCGTGATTGAGCCTTGGGTATTGTTTTTAGGCGAAAATGGTGTTGGCAAAAGTTCCTTACTAAAAGCAATCGTTATAGGCTTGACAGGAAAAGAATACATAGAGGATTTGGGCGTATCAGGTAATGATATCTTAAAGCATAATACCGACAACGGATTCATCAAAATCTATTTAGTGGGTGCGATTAAACCCATTGAAGTACACTTCAGTAAAGACAAAATTACTTCCACTAATTACCAACCTGCGGTTAACATACTCGCGTACAACTCTATCCGATTAAAACCGATGGTTGGAAAAATGGCTCCTGAAAATATAGAATTTTACGGTGCTAAAGCAAAAAATTTATTTGATTATACGTTTTCATTGGTTGACGCTGATAATTGGCTGGCGACCTTACCAAAGGATATTTTTGATCGTGCTGCATTAACCTTAAAAGACTTGATGCTCCTCGAAAACGATGATTATATTCAGATAGAGGAATATCAGGCCGTTGTGATCAGAGGAGATGATAAATTTTATATAGATGAACTGAGTGACGGATATAAATCTATTTTCTTTTTAGCAGTGGATATTATGGCCACTTTGGCTGGCGAAAACGTAACCTTTGATTTGGCTGAAGGAATGGTTTTGATCGATGAGTTAGGAACACACCTTCATCCGAGATGGCGAATGGAGGTTGTTTCTCGACTAAGAAAAGCCTTTCCCAAAATCAGATTTGTAGTAACTACGCATGAACCTCTCTGCTTACGGGGATTACTTGCTGGTGAAACGGTCGTTCTCACAAAAAATGAAGACAAAGAAATTTTAGCAATAACCGATTTACCAGACCCTAGCGAATTGCGTATTGATCAAATTCTTACTTCTGATTTTTTTGGCTTAAAAAGCACGATTGATCCACAAACAGAAAAGCTATTTGAAGAATATTATTCTATTCTCGCATTAGAAGATAGAAATCGGACTGACGAACAGAATGAACGCATTTTAGAATTAAGTGGACTTATTCCAAGGATTAAACATTTGGGAGATAATCTGCGTGAAGAATTGGCGTATTATGTTATTGATGAATTACTTGCGAAAAGAACTAGAGAGGACGGATTAAAGATTAAAGACAACTTAAAAGCAGAAGCTATTAAAAGAGTTGAAAGCTTATGGAAAACCATTGATAGCAGAACTGGACACCTATGATAAAAATTGATAGAGGCGCCGTTCCAAAACCTTCTGTTTTAAACAAAAAAAATAAAGAAGGAAAAACTGAAACCGAAAGGGCTATCGAATATTATACTCCATACGATGATAGCAAAGACACTTTTGGCTTTAAAATATATTCTGACACCGAAGTCAAGGATGCTCTCATAAAGTTATTTAAAGGGAAGTGCGCGTATTGTGAGAGTACTTTTCTTCATGTCTATTCTGGAGATGTTGAACATTTTCGCCCTAAAGGTGAAATTGAAGAGGCTGGTCCAGATAAAAAGCCTATCTATTACTATCTTGTAGAAACTGCAATCAAAAGCTAACTCATTCCTTGTATGGCATAGGTACAAAGAAAACAATGGGAAAAATGAATCAATTTCCGCTGTCAGATCCTGATAAATATGTCCGTAGACATGATCATCCTAATGGTATAAAAGATGAGGAACCTTATAGACTTTTGCTAAATCCATGCGTAGACAACCCAGAAGATCATTTAGAATATGGCTCTGAAGGTGTAATCCGTCCTAAAAGAAATCTACATGGGGATCAAAGCATAAAGGGGAAAACCTCAATTAATGTGTTCGTTTTACAAAGAGTTCCCCTTGTTCAGTCCCGAGAAAAGATTTTGATTGATATTCAGGCTCAAATACAAAGAACCAAAGAAGCAACCCAAAATTTCAATCATTTTTTAGACGATCCAGACCCAGCAATGAGGTTTTATTTTGAAAAAATATTAAAACGGGAATTAGAGCGTCTTAAAAAATTTCTCAATCCGGAAGAGCAATATGTTGGAATGGCAAGACAAGTTATAGGTGGTTTTTTAATGATAAATTTTGGAATTAAAATATAGTATCTTTTGAGAAAACAAACATGGCATTCTTAACCCATGAATATGAATAAACCGGTTAAAAGGCTTACACCAACCTGGAAAACTCGAATAAGTTATCGCCGTTTTATTTGCTTTCTCATCAGCATTTAACAGATCACGTACTAAATGTTCAAGGTCTGTGCTGTTGAGTGTATCGAAAATATATTGGCGCATGATTATTAATTAAAACGTCTATTTAGACATAGTAGGCCGAATATATAAGACATTCACGCACCAACTTCAATAATTTCAGAGTATTTGCATCAAATTCTTCCACTGGCATTTGAAGACTAAAGCCCTGTTCAAACCTTGTTCCAAATTTAAAGCTTTTATGCTCCATATAATTCCTGATGGTATTTATTTCCTTTGCATTAGGCTCTATAATGTTTTGGAATCCATACTCATTTAGATATATATCTTTACTCACCCAATATAAAGCACGAAGCATCAAATTTCGTTTTTCAATCAATAGAGCTCTTATACCTTTGCTCTTTTCCAACTTTGTGTACCAAATTCGATTATAGCTAAGTCTGGAACTATTGGTGTCCTCTAATTCTAAAACTCCACTTAGTAAATAGGTTATTTTATCAAAAATTGAATAGGCATTTTTAAACGAAGATTTTTTCAAGTTTTCAGCTTCGTCATTATCTGCTGCTGCTAAACTGTCAAAGAACTGCCTCCTGCAAAAAATATAATCTCTCTTAATTGTCTCGAAAAAATCGACAAACTCAATATTAGAATGTATGAATTTCAAATCATCTTTGTTGCAATCGATTTTAGGATTAAGGTTGGATATTGGATTAAGCCAAAGTGATTTTTTTGTGCACCATTCGGAATATTTTTCATTTTCATAATCAATTATCAAGTCCTCTTTATAAAACCGATAATCTAATATTTCATTATAATTTTTTTCAATAGCGATAAGTCTTTTTTTCACCTGTGACTCTACACCAGGAAATAATGGCTTCCTAAGTCCATTTGTAAAATACTGATGAGCAAGCTGAATAAACACGACCTGATATTTTTTATCATTTATATAATTCAGCCCGTAATACATAAGCGAATTGGCAAGATTAACTGCTACCATTCCCAGAAAGCTACTGTGTTCAAGAGCTTTATTCCAAAAATCAAACGAAAGAATAAAGCGTCCAAGACTATCAAGCCTATTGGAGAGGTTAATAAGAATATTTGAAGTGATCTGATCGTCTATTTCAGGTGAAGCAAATTGATAAGCAAGCCGCAGGTTCTTTAACTCCTTCTCGACCAACTCTTGTTCCCAATCCCAATCTTTATCTGTTTGTGTTATTGTATTTTTGTAGACATCGCTATAAGCTACAGCCAGAAAGTAGTGCAAAAGGCATTTATTATTTTCCGAGGCAATTGAGTTTTTCCGGGTCTCAAGTAAATTAATAGCAAACCGTACTTCCTCATTAATATTGAATTTGGATGCCAAGTCAATGTAGCTACCAACCGAGCGAACAAAGGTATCTTCGTCTGTACTAGGATTTAATATTATTGTTTTGAGTTGAAGGAGCTGTTCGCTCATAGTTGCTTTTTTTTTAAAATTATACAAAGATTAGTATCTTTACATCGATATGGAAATGCAATTGCTCTTGAACATGATGTAAGATTGTGACGCAGGCAAAAAGGCTTTCGATAATGCTAAAACCATCTTTTAAACGATATTTAGACCAATCGCGTCATTAGTGGAGTTCTGGCTAAAACGATGAAATTAAATGTCTGTAAAACAGCTTTTTACAGACCATGTTCTCTTCTCGTCGGGACCACTTTTAAACCCATCCATGGGAATGGGAAAGATTATTTAAAAGCCTTTAGATGAAAATCTGGAGGCTTTTTTTGTCGAGAGCGGTGCGGTGATAACACCGACCGCAAGCTAAAATCCACTTCATTGAATATTCTAACAGTTATTAAGGCTACGCTAATTTCAACGATTGATCTCCACCAGCAATACCCAGGCATCAACAACTGACTTTATAAAGGAAATGATTATCCCAGGTACGAGCCAATAGATACCATTTTCTTTGCTGATCAATATAATTACAGCGGCAACAATATAGGGCAATAAGGAAAGTTGGTTGTATAACATACTGATGCGATATTGCTTTTTATATTCTGAATCCGTGCCTTTATAAATTCCCCTGTCCATACCCGTAACGAAAGAATATACGCATATTGAGATAATCAATATTTCGATGCCGATCAGGATGTAAGATTGCGCCGGAATCAACATCAATGTAGAGATGACCAAGATATTCAACAGCAAGACCAGCGAAAGTAGGGCGCGGTCGGGTAGTTTGGCAAATGACAATATTTTAGTAATATTGATTGACACCCCGACAAAAATCAAACCAGTTAGAGCTGCCGCTGCTCCTGCCGTAGCAACGAAGAAATCATGCCATTCTTTAAAATCCATTTTCTTGTCCTTTATTTTAGTTGATGAATTTGGGTTTGCTGGTCGCATAAGAGAACCATAGCAAAACAATACTTAAAAAAGGCATCAACAAGCCGGTATATAACATCACCCCCGAATTGCCTTCGGCATGGTTGCCGGTTTCATTCATTTGTATGATGTGGCCTAACCCGCAGCCCCAAAGAAACGTAGCAGTACTAATTACTAAGGCGAGCCGTACGCCATAATTCTTTTTGATTGCAACAAGGCCAACAAGGCCAAAACCAAGGCTAGCTACACCAACTTCTATTTGGAAGGGGCTATCGGCCCAGCCGATAAACCCGGCAGCCATTTTATGGAATACTACGTGGATAATGCCATTATAAGTCCAGCAAATACCCTGCGCCCAAAAACAGTAGTATTTAAAAATCAGTTCGGCCACCAAGGCTTTGGTTAATTCATTCCGGTGGCAGTAAATGGCTACTCCGGAACAAATGGCGCCCACTACTAAAAAGGTAACCGTAAAATTGCTGAGAAGAAGGTGAATAAAGTTGTACATCGTTTTTTAGTGTTAAGTGATTGATTTAATTGACGATGCAAATTTAACCCGGCCTGATTGCCCGCACAACGGAGAGAATTAGGGAAAGCTTGTACTAATTCAGGTAAAAGGTGCTTTACCTGAAATAACCGGCTCTAAAATCAGTTGGGCTGGTTTGTGTAAGCTTTTTGAAAAGTTTGGAAAAGTAAGCGTGATCGTCGTAGCCTAAGTCGTACGCAATCTCTTTTACGCTAAGCGGGCTGTAAACCAATAGGCGCTTGGCTTCAACCATGCTTTCATTCATTAACCAATAAGTGGCCGTAAAGCCGGTAATTTCTTTAACGGCTTCATTAAGGTAAGTTTCTGAAATATTCAGCTGCTCCGCGTAAAATGCAGGGCGTTTTTCATACCTGATCTTTTCCATAAGCAACTTTTTGAATTGTTGTGTGATATGATATAAACGCGAGGTCCTTTTTCCGGGAAGATCGTCGCGTTGGTAAATTTTAGCGTACATCCCCACAAGGGAATCAAGCAGTGAAGTTACCAATTGCTGGAATAAAGGTGAACTGCTGTCACCTTTATACTGGGCATTCAAAATATGGATAATGTTCTGAAATTGTACAAAGGTTTTAGTTTCGAGCTTAACCGGTTGTTGCAATGAAAGGTTACCCTCTAACACTTGCCGATAAGGCTTGGCGACCAGTGAAGGATTCACAGATAGGAACCAGGTATTACTGTCATTAGTTTTTATATTATGATGGATCTGGCCTGGCACCAGGTAATAAATATGAGCCTCGGGCAAATCAACATTAATAAAATCCACATCCATAGAGCCGCCGCCGGTTTCAACCAATAAAAAACTGTAGCAATCGTCCCTGTGTGCTTCGAAGCCTTCCAGCATTTCCCGCGCGCCAGGATAAGAAGTGTGCCCCATATCCAGGCCGAAATCTGCCCAAGTATTTAAGTGATGTACAGGTATTTTTGTCAAGTTCGGTTTATTGTTGTTTAAATATGCTAAAAACAACTGGAAAACGCAACTCAGTATTTTGTCGCCTCCGCTACACGTAGCAGCTGGCGTTTTCTTATCGTAATTATCAGATTACTCAAATTTATTTTGAAACACCTCCCGTCGCCATTTTGCAAAACCGCCTTATTTGTCTGTCAGCTCAATTAACAGCTGTAAATCCTCAATAAAATAGTTTGAGATTGGGGTCTTTAAGGCCCACTAAAAACGTCTTTTTCATATACGAAAAGGGCGTTTTTTCGTAATAGGTTGCGTAATAGGTAAAGTTTTGGTGGATCAGAAAGGGTAAAATTTGGGTCGATTTGACTTCAAATGAGTTTCCGAAATTTACCGCATTTCAAATCGCATTTTTAATTTATCGGTATATCTCCGGTTCCTAAACGAAATTATCGGATTTAAGCCATTAAATATCGCTGATTTAATATTCTTAGGATTTGTTAAAAAAATGTTAAAAATAGAATTTTCATGTTAACTACAGATTTCAATGGTATTATTGTTTGGATAATAATAGATGTTATAAAGCATTCAATAATATTTCTATAGCTATGAAACTCTTGATTATTTTATTGGCTTTAATGCTTTCGTCCAATGTGATTTGGCTGGGCGATTTTGATGTGGCTAAAACTGAAGCGGCAAAATCGCACAAACTTATCCTGGTTAATTTCTCAGGTTCGGACTGGTGTGGCCCCTGTATCAGGGAAAGGAAAGAAATATTGGAATCGGCTGTTTTTACCGATTTTGCTGCGGAAAATTTAGTTTTAGTGCGGGCCGATTTCCCCAGGCAAAAGAAAAATCAATTGAGTAAAGAGCAAACTAAACTAAATGAAGCCCTTGCCGATAAATATAATCCGGAAGGAAAATTTCCCTACACCCTTTTGATAGATGAAAACGGTAAAGTGCTGAAAGACTGGGACGGTTTCCCTAATGAATCTCCACAACAATTTGTAAATGAAATAGCATCCTACAAAAATGGTAGCAACTGAAATGACCGGGGTTTTAGTTCATAAGCGGGCATTACGCCTGATGGGTAATCGCTTTGAAATAAGTGTGGTTGGGGATGACCCTATGTGGGCGCAAAATTGTATAGATGCTGCTATTGAAGAAATCAGCAGGATTGAAAGGCTATTTACCACTTTCAGCGATTTTAGCCAAACCAATAAAATAAATCGTAATGCCGGAATAAAGCCTGTAGAGGTTGATAGAGAGGTATTTAATCTGATTAAAAGATCAATTAAAATAAGTGAGCTAACGCAAGGTGCATTTGATATCACTTATGGGTCGATTGATAAGCGGCTTTGGAATTTTGATCAGCACATGACATCGCTGCCCGATAAGGAAACAGCTAAAAATATGGTTCGGCTTATCAATTACAAAAACATCATGCTGAACGAAGAAAACTGTACGGTTTTTTTACGTGAAACCGGTATGCGTATTGGTTTTGGCGGTATAGGTAAAGGCTATGCAGCTGAATGTGCAAAACAGGTAATGAAACTTAATGGTGCCAAAAGCGGGGTGGTTAACGCTTCGGGCGATTTGACGGCATGGGGCCTGCAACCGAATGGCCAAAAATGGACCGTTGGCATTGTTAACCCCGACCTGGCAAATGAGGTATTTTCTTATTTAAATATTAGCGATATGGCGGTTGCAACGTCGGGCAATTATGAAAAATTTATTGTGGTAGATGGAAAAAGATATTCCCATACTATTAACCCCCGTACCGGTTTGCCTGTTAGCGGTATAAAAAGTGTAACTATTATAACTACTAATGCAGAAATAGCAGATGCCATGGCAACACCTGTAACCATTATGGGAATTAAAGCAGGCCTGGATATGATAAATCAAATTAAAAATATAGAAGCTGTAATTATTGATGATGATAACAGCATATACACTTCAAAAAATATCAATATTAATTACCCCTTAAATGATAGATAAAATAACAGTAGCCGTGCTTTTTTTATTGGTTCTTGCCTGTACAGCGTGCGTGAATGTAAAAGAGTATCAAAAAAACCGGATCAACGATGCTGAAATGGTGCTAAGCAACCGTAAGGTGGAAAAAAATGAATTGAATTTTGAATCCTATCGCGAAGCGGCTTCAGGTGCAAATGCAGGTAAAACAGGCGGGGGTTGCGGCTGTAACTAATTATGAGAAAAGTATATTTATCAATTTTTGGATTTTCACTGTTATGTGGCCTTAGCGGCTATGCGCAAATCAGGCAGGATAGTTCCGCGAGTAAGCCAACGTATGTTGTAAGTGGCACATCAAACCAGGATAGCACCCACTATAACCCCCGGCGGTTGAAATTGGATGAAATAGACTTTGTGTCCAGTTACTATTCACAAAACGGCGACCATTCGGCCGTTACAGGTGGTATTGGTACTGAAAAAGTAACAGATATTGCCAATGGCATCACCATGAATTTTTTATGGGAAAACCATAATTTAAATAAGAATACATTGGCGGTTGGCTTAGGCTTTGATGCCCATACAGCTGCTTCACAAGCTTATATTAATAAAACCGGTGCATCAAGCACTAACGGAACAAGGATTTACCCCTCAGTGGATTGGACTGTTGAAAATGCAAAAACGCAGAATACATTTGGATTGGGCGCTTATTATTCTGGAGAATATAATTATCAGTCGATTGGCGGCGATGCGCATTTTTCGATAAAAACCGATAATAAAAACGGTGAATTCAGCGCTAAATTACAGGGATATTTTGACCAGGTAACTTTGATATATCCCTCGGAGTTTAATCCGATGCTTACCAACGTTAATAATAGTTACGGTGGAGACGGCCATCATAATAGTGGCAATGATGACGATAACGGTAGCAGCCCAAGAGAAACTTATAGCGCATCTTTGGGTTATACCCAAATTATTGATCCCAGCTTACAGATCGCATTTTTGGCTGATGTTGTTGCCCAAAACGGTTATTTAAGTTTGCCTTTTCACAGGGTTTATTTTTCAAACGGGAAAGATACTATCGAAAAACTACCTTCATCAAGATATAAATTACCAGTAGGTTTCAGGCTGAATTATTTTATGGGTGATAATATCGTATTCAGAACATACTACCGCTATTATTTGGATAATTGGGGCATCCGGTCTAACACGGCTAACCTGGAAATTTCCTATAAGGTTTCGCCGTTTTTCTCCATATCACCCTTTTATAGATTTTATAACCAGTCGGCAGCGCGATATTTTGCACCTTATGAGGAGCATAGCCCTACCGATGAATATTATACCAGTAATTACGAATATGCAAAGTTTAACAGCCAGTTTTTTGGTGTTGGCTTTAGGGTAGCACCGCCAAACGGAGTTTTTGGCTGGCAACATTTGCATGAACTGGAAATAAGATACGGGCATTATACCCAAACTACCAACCTTGTTTCAAATGTGATCTCGTTAAGCCTGGGATTTAAATAAAGGGATTATGGCAAAAAGGTAATGATAAGCAGCCAGATAAAAATTAGAATTGTTGCTAAAATCCAGTTGTAAGGAAATTCTATTTTTTTCATACGCCAAACTTTAACCGCCATTGATCATGTCAGAAACAATCCCCTTGCCGTCTTTCTTGCGTTCAGCCAGAAAAATACCGGCCAAATGGACAATAATAAAGGCTATTATTAAATACATACAAAAGCCATGAACGCTTTTAACAGGATGACGAATTGACCTAAGCGCCGGTATATCATCATCAAAAGCAAGCGATAAGCCGGTTATCACCATTATAGTAAGCAGGCCGTAAAATATAGCGTATATTATTTTAACGGAAAGTTCATGTAAGGCGGCTTGCCTGTTTCTTTTCGTTTTAACAAATTGATAGTAAGCAGCTTTCAGCTTTCCTGTAATTTTTTGGTCGGCTACCTGAAATATCTCAAGTACAATACGGAAAAGAAATAAAGCCGCGAGGCAGTAACCAAAATAAATATGGATTGCCCAAACCTTGTCCTCAAGCGCGCCCCCAACAGACCGGCTTAGGTCATTATCAACACCTTTAGTTTCCGCGATTTTTGCTTTTACCAGTGAAATAATGGCATGTTTATCAGTTATGTTAGAATTGATCAATACCGTTATCAGCGAGCCGCTAATAACTATAACATTTAACCAATGCCATAACCTAAGCGCTGCGGAGTTCTTTTTAATTGCGTTGTTATTGCTTATATCCTTACGGGTAGTTTCAATAATTGCCATATTACGTTCCTACATTACCTAAATAAATACCCAGCAAAAACACAATGCCTCCGCCTACTATTACCTGCAATACGGTTTTAAGCAACGGTGTTTCCATAAATTTGTACCGAATAAATGCAATGCCGAGTAATTCGCATATCACCACAATATAGGCAAAATGCAAAGCGGTGTGCAAATCACTAATTAAAAATGGTAAGGTATGCAGCATACCGCCTAATGCTGTAGCAAATGCGGTTATGCCGCCACGTACAATAGGGCTGCCACGGCCTGTAACCGTGCCATCATCGGATAGCGCTTCTGCTAATCCCATGCTTATGCCTGCCCCGAGCGAAGCCGCTAAGCCTACATAAAATGCCTTTATAGGCTGGTGCGTTAACCCGGCTGTAGCAAATATGGGCGCAAGGGTTGATACAGATCCATCCATTAACCCTAAAAGGCCCGGCTGAACTTTTTGTATAACAAATGTGGCTTTATTGTTTTTAGTCATGAAAACGATAATACAATATTATTTTTAAAGTTAATAGCCGATGTTGAAGCAATACTGAAGTATATTGTTTTTATTTATTATTGATAATGGTTATAAATACTTACTTCAGTTTTTCTTCAATATCTAAAACTATATTTGATAAAAAACCTGATTGAAACTCCTGGTAATAGAAGACGAACAAGGCTTGCGTGAAAATATAACTTCTTATTTTAGCGAGGATGGGAATATTTGCGAAAGCTGTTCCGACCTGGCGGGCGCAATCGACAAATTATCGAGCTATAATTACGATTGTGTTTTACTCGATATTGGTTTACCGGATGGTGAAGGTTTTGAAATTTTGGATTTTCTGAAAAAGAAAATGAAAGATGAATCAGTATTGATCATATCGGCCAGAAACTCATTAGATGATAAAATCAAAGGGTTAAACATTGGCGCTGATGATTATTTAACCAAACCTTTTCACCTTGCCGAACTGAAGGCGAGGGTAGCGTCGGTTTACAGGCGTAAGGCTGCTAATAGTAATAACAACCTGGTATTTAATGAAATAAGTATTTATTTGCCCGGGCGGACGGTAGAGGTTAATAATTTGCCCGTTATACTTACCCGCAAAGAATATGAAATGCTGCTATATTTTATTGCAAATAAAGGTAAAGTGATATCTAAAAATGCTATTGCAGAGCATTTGTGGGGCGATGAAATGGACATGAACAATAACTTTGACTTTATATATACGCATATTAAAAATTTAAGGAAAAAGCTTTTGGACGCCAAATGCAAGGATTATCTTCAATCCATATATGGTATAGGTTATAAATTTAAAGCTTCATGAAGCTATCGGCGCATTATAATAAAGCAAGTATTATTATTACAATTTCTGTGCTTTTTGCAGGTGCCGTTATCTATTTTTTTGCTATTAATTATATTGCTAAACATCAGCTTGATCAAAATTTAATTGAAGAAATTGACGGGGTTAAAGATTATATAAAGCACAACCAACAGCTGCCAAAACAAGTAGATTTTGATGAAGACCTGGTTGTATTTTCAAAAACAAATGATACGGCTATTCAAAGAAGATTTTTTGATACCATTTATAAAAATCCCAAGGAAAAGAAACGGGAAGCAGGCCGGGCGGTATCGTGTTTAGTAAAGGTAAAAACCAACAATTACAAAACGGTACTTATCGTATCAAGAGAAGATACGGAATATTTGGTTCAGATCATTGGCTTAATCACACTTGTATTGTCGGTAGGCTTGTTATTGACTTTATTTATAACCAATCGCTATATCCTGAATGGCTTGTGGAAACCATTTTATAAAACGTTGATCGAGTTAAAATCCTTTAATATTTCAGACAACAAAAGTCTTAATCTTAAAACAACAAAGGTTGATGAGTTCAACGACCTTAACACTACGGTTCAGGGAATGTCGAAAAAAGTAAAAGACGACTTTCAAAATTTAAAGCAATTTACTGAAAATGCTTCCCACGAAATGCAAACACCCCTGGCGGTTATCACTTCGAAACTTGACACATTGATCCAGGATGAAAAGCTGAACGATGAACAATATATACAAATCAACGATATTTATTCAGCTACAAACAGGTTATCCCGGCTTAATCAATCGCTTTTATTACTGGTTAAGATCGAAAATAATTTAATAGATGATATTGAATTACTGGATTTGGAGGTTTTTATTAAGGAGAAGATCAATCAATTCAACGAATTGTTAGCGGATAAACAGATAAACCTTAAAGCGGCACTAATTTCAAGAGAAATTTATGCAAGCAAATATCTGATAGATATTTTATTAAATAATTTATTTAGCAATGCCATAAGACACAATGAAAATTCCGGCCAAATAATTATCTCGTTAACTGGTAATAAACTTACTTTTCAGAATACAGGGTCTTCAACGCCTTTGGACCAAAATAAGATATTCGACCGGTTTATTAAGTCCAAGAGATCGGAGGGAACCGGCTTGGGCCTGGCTTTGGTAAAAAATATATGCAATAAATACGGCTGGCAAATTACTTACTGCTATAACGCCTCTGTACATACATTTGAAATAGTATTACAACATTAAAAATCTAAACAAACTCCAGTTACCAGTGGGCGTTACATCTGTGTATTCATCGCCACTAATATTATGATTATACATAAGGCTAACACAATAACAATTCACTCCATATTCAGGCATCAATGGCATTATAACAAGCATTGTTCAGGTAAAATATGGGTAAAGTTCCAATGGTATTCAAATCCGATCCTATGCATCAATTTGAGCCTGAATAACACTTCAAAAATAAATGTAGATGTCCTAATATCTTGTGGCCGGGGCCACTTTATATTTTCACGTAGCCCCTTGTTAATGTGATATGTTAAACGCGCTGCTTCGTTCAATCTTGTAGTTCGATATTTTTTATTGGGCAAGCTAATGGCTGGTACGAGCTTGTTGGCGGCAATGGTAGAACGCCCCCCAACAAATAACGAACATTATTTCCCCACAATTTTCTTTCGGTGTACAATTCCCCAATCTGTTAGATTGCTGATGATGGTTTGTAGCGTATTGCCGTGTTCCGTAAGTTCATACTGAACCGTTATGGGTTGTGTATCTAAAACAGTTCGTTTTACCAACTGGTTTATTTCCAATTCCTTTAATTCCTTGCTCAACATTCTGTTGGAAATTCCTTCTATATCATTCAAAATATCGGAAAACCGCCTTTTACCGTAACAGCAAATAGACGATATGATGGAAATTTTCCATTTCCCATTTAATGCGTCCATTGAATCCTGAACGGCTCTGATTCTTTTCTTTTGTTCCTGTTGAAACTCTTCTATTTTACACCCCATAATGTTACTTGGTTACACCGATGTTACTGTTATTTTTGAGTACAAAGTTACTAAAAATAACTTTAGTAGCCTACCTTTGTCGCTCAATCTTTAAAAAAAGAAATAATGAGTAGATTAAAAAATAAAGTAGCAGTTATTACAGGTGGTAATAGTGGCATTGGATTTGGCATTGCCCAGGAATTTAAAAATGAAGGTGCTGTAGGAGCTATTGCAGGCAGAAATCAGGAAACTTTAGATAGTGCTGTGGCTCGGCTTGGCGGTAATTTTATAGGCATAAATGCCGATGTAACCAACCTTGCCGACCTGGAGAGCCTGTTTAAAGAAACAGCTGAAAAATTTGGTAAAATAGACGTGATTGTAGCCAACGCGGGTGGTGGAACTATAGGAACTGTGGCAACTATTGGCGAAGCCGACTATGACAAAACAATGGATTTAAACCTGAAAAGTGTTTACTTCACGGTTCATAAAGCACTGCCCTATATGAATGATGGTGGTTCTATTATTCTTATCGGGTCAAATGCAGCGCATCGGGCATACGCGTCATTTACGTTGTATGGTGCTGCAAAAGCGGCCGTAATCTATTTTGCAAAAGGATTCTCAAGCGATCTTTTAGATAGAAGGATCAGGGTAAATGTAATAACACCAGGTACAACGGATACACCGGCATTTGACAAGTTTGTTCCCGCTGAACAGATTGAAGCGCTAAAAACACAATTTGCAAGTGTAATGCCGATAGGCAGAATTGGGCAACCAGCTGACATTGGTAAAACAGCGGTTTTCCTGGCATCCGACGATTCTTCGTTTATGCTTGGTGCTGAACTCCTTGTTGATGGTGGTATGACCTATTTGGCTAAATAATTAACCCCACAAGAGGCTGTATCATAAATCATGATCAGCCTCTTTTTTTTTGTTTCAATTAACTTTGCCAAAAAAGAGAATTTCACCTGCGCCATTGAGCATACTGAGTGATTTATACGATGTTTGCTTTTTTTAGTCTTTTATCAGGCAGCTTGAGTAAATTGCGAATAAATATATACTTGAACGATGTTTAATTTTGAAGCGTTTTTCGATTACATTCAAGAAATATCAGGCAAACTGCTTTCAGTGGATGATAAGCATTTGTTGATGGCACATTTCAAACCCAAAAAGCTTCGAAAACGGCAATACTTTTTACAGGAAGGAGACGTATGCAAATATATCGGGTTTATTTTAAAAGGATCTGCCAGGACCTTTACGGTAGATGAAAAAGGGCATGAACATATACTGAAATTATCTTTAGAAAATTGGTGGTTAGCCGATTTTGAAAGTTTTTACCTGTTAACACCAAGTCGCTTCAATATTGAAGCGCTGGAGGATCTGGAGGTTCTGCAATCAACCAATGCTCAAATTGAGGAGTTTCTTAAGCATATACCTGCCTTTGCAGCGATGGCGAACGTGATCAGTCAAAATTACACCATTGCAACCCAGAAAAGAATGCAGGTTGCTATTAGCTATACGGCTGAAGAGCGGTACGAGGATTTGATCAGCAAGTATCCGCATTTTCTAAAGCGGTTCCCGCAAAACATGATCGCTTCTTATCTGGGTTTATCCCCGGAAACTTTGAGCAGGATAAGGAAAAACTCTTTTAAATAGATTCTTATGTAAGGATGAAATTCAGTAATGCCCGCAAACAACACGCCTTAATATAGCTTTTTTACAAAGCGCCCAGCTTTTGAATTACCGCTTCATAAACCCCGCATCGATATAGCTTCCTTAATACAAAGAAAGTGCTTACTAACGCAAAATATGCCGTTGTGATCTTTCTGGTATTCTGCTTCCCGGGTTTTCCACCGCTATCTTAAATTGCTTTTTTACAATTAGTTATCCGATTAACGTGATTTACGTCAAGGCCATGAATTGACCTAAATCAAACGTATTTTATGATTCATGTCAATAAATAGTCCATCGCGGGGCTGCATCTTTGGATATACTTCAGAACGGAAAATACACCTGGAGAATTTGAATATAAACATATAAAAAATCATGAGTAAATTAGAAAATAAGGTAGCGGTAGTTACGGGTGCTTCAAAAGGAATAGGTGCAGCTATCGCCAAATACTTTGCGGCAGAAGGCGCAAAGGTAGTTGTGAATTATGCCTCAAGTAAAGAAGGCGCGGATAAAGTGGTGAAAGCCATAACCGATAATGGAGGCATAGCCATTGCGGTACAGGCCGATGTATCGAACGGAGCCGATGTAAACAGGCTGTTTGAAGAAACAGCGAAGGCTTTCGGCACCTTGGATATTTTGGTAAACAACGCGGTCTTTCAGCAATACTTACCTATTGAGCAGGTAACCGTAGAAGCTTTTCATCAGCATTTCAACGTAAATGTATTAGGCCCTGTACTTACTATCCAGGCATCTTTGAAAGCGTTTGGCGATAAGGGCGGCAATATCATCAATATCAGTTCAGGTGCAAGCAAATACCCTCTTCCAGGAGCCTCGCTGTACTCTGCAACTAAGGCTGCATTAGATGGCATAACGATTGCTTTGTCGAAAGAATTGGGTGCAAAAAACGTTCGTATCAATTCTGTTTTGCCGGGCGCTACAGAAACGGAAGGTGCACGTAGTGCGGGTGTTACTACCGGCAGTGAGTATGAAAAAATGTTTATTGCCAATACACCGCTTGGCCGCAGAGGCCAGCCCGAAGATATTGCGAAAGCTGTTGTATTTCTGGCTTCAGATGATGCAGCGTGGATTACGGGTGAGCAAATTTCTGTTTCGGGTGGTATGTATGGTTTTTAAATTCATAAACTCAAAAAAACAGTTTGAAACACTTCTGGCCGCCATTTTTTCGAAATCGGCCTTTATTGTACCGCCAGGTAAATTAATAGCTGTAGATCCGCTATAAAGTTATTGGAAATCGGGGCCTTTGAAACCACAAAATGACCCACCGTATGCCAGGCATGGGAATAAAATTCAAAAGCCTTTGGATGAAAATCTGAAGGCTTTTTGTTGAACTTTTATATCGTTTTAATTTTCCAGGGGATATTGTTGTTCGATAAACCGGCAGGTATTTTTTTCGCGTTGTTGCACTCTTTTCAAAAATACTTTGGATGCAATTAATGTTGATTCCCGCTGATGGAGATAATAACAAAATTCATTTATAACAGCAGGATCGGTCAATACAAGTTGCGGATTCCCGGTGGGCATGGTTATAATATAATTGTCGGTTACCATAGTTTCAAAAACCATAGCATTATAGCCCACCTTAATTTTTATGCGCTATAATGGGTTGGAAAGCGCAGGTGTTTTTACTTACTGTTTAAATAAGCTACTATCCCCCAAAGCAACCGCGCAATGCAAATCCACTATAAAAGAGTTCAAGTTTTGTGGTTTAAGTACCACATTTAAACCCACACACGGGAACGGAATGGGTTTGCAAAGTAATATTCAGAAGTTTCCGCTACGATTGTATATAAGTTTTTAAATGCTCGATGGTTTCCAGGTGCGAGAGGATGGTTTCGGTAACCAGGTCGTTAATGGAAATGATGCCCATTAGCTGGTC
>Ga0302221_10000968_pt1 | contig 18988 bp, 2 predicted proteins | sample II_Palsa_E2_1_FD_193517 | JGI IMG/M metagenome (GOLD analysis project Ga0302221, IMG submission 193517) | Peat permafrost microbial communities from Stordalen Mire near Abisko, Sweden - II_Palsa_E2_1 | ecosystem: Environmental > Terrestrial > Soil > Palsa > Peat permafrost | place: Sweden... | reverse complement strand
GGAGGGAGTGCAAATGGTGATGCATTTGTTGACTGAAGAACTAAGTGTACAGGTGTCCTGAATCACTACATTTATGTTCCTTCGCTTAGGGCACGTGCATGCGCACGTGACCCCACCACAATAGCTTATGTATTAAACCTAGTAATTTAAGATATCTTAAAAGCTCTTATTAAGAACAATTATGATACTTCTTATACTATCGACATATATGAGCAAGAGAAGGAGCAAATAGATAGAATAGAAGTAGAAGAAGCTATTGAACAAGTTACAAGTAAGTCCTTTTATAATTTAATTTAATATTAATTTATTAATAAATATTTAAGTTTTTCGGTTTGGAGAAAAGTTCGAAAAACAATAATTAGTCTTAAATATAACCAAGAAAATTGACGGCTATTAGAAGCTCAAATTAAAGCCTTTAATATAGAAAAGGCTCGATTTCCTCAGCTCGGTAAGTTAATAAACCTTTTATTTAATTATAATTAATTTAAAATATATATTAATAATTTTTAGATCAAAAAACGAGGTGGTCTTCGACTTATTATATGTTAAGAGATTTTTTACATATATACGAAGCTATAAGAGCTGTTATTAATAGCTCGAAATCGAAGTCTTTTAAAAATAAAAACTTAATTTTAATAAATATCGAAATTAAATATTTAAATAATATTTTAAATATTATTTCGATATTTATTAAAGCTACGACAAAGCTACGAGCTGAGAATTATCCTATTATATATTATATTATACTGGAAGTATATAAAATACATAATAGACTTAAAAATTTTAAAGATACTTTTAAAGTAAGTTTTTTTTAAATTATAAATTAAATAAAAATAATATATTGACTTTTTAAATAGGATCCTACTTTTACCGAGGCTATAAATAAAGGAATAGCTAAGCTTCGAAAATATTATCCTAAAACTGGCGTTTTAAATAATAAAAGTAAAGCTTTATATTTAGCTTTAATTTTGGACCCTCGAATTAAAAGAGACGGTTTAATCGGTATTGGCCTTACTTCGGGCATAGCAAACGATATATATAATAGGCTAGAAACCGACTATAATGTATAAGTATTAACCCTTTATTAATTAATTATAAATAACTTATTAATTTATTAATATAGTTATAAATATGACTATTTATTAGCTTATCCTTAAGACTCTAGCTCCGATACATCTATAGAAGATCAAGACGACGATAACCTTAATATTTATATAAATAATTAAGATAATATAATAGAAAACGAATTAATTACTTATTTAGAAGAAAAAAGAGCACATAAAAAAGTAAGTTAAATCACTTTAAATCTATTAACTAACTAGTAGTTATTTCTTTATAATTATTTTTATATATAAGTACTAATTTATTTATAGATTAAGCCCTTAGATTATTGGAAAGCTAATAAGGCTAGATTCCTTGTTTTATCCTTAGTTGCTCGAAAATATTTACAAATACCAGCTTCTTTTGCTGCTAGCGAGCGTTTTTTTTTCTCAAGGGGCTATTATTAATACAAAACTACAAAATAGACTTAATAAGAGTACTTTTGAAAAGATTATATGTCTTAAAAGCTAGGGGGTCTTTATAAATGAGGAGGAAGAAATAAAAAAGGAAGAAAAAGCAAAGGAACTAAAGAAAGAGGAAGTTTTTGAAGCGGAAAATCAGTTTTTCCTTCCCGAAAAAGCTTAGTTGTATTGTTTTATATAAGGTTTATAAGTCTTATTAAAATCTTATTAAAAGAGCTAATAGTTATTTAATAACTTTTAAGTAAAGTAAAGTATATCTTTGAAAACATTAGTTCACGTGACCTATTAATCAATTAATTAACTATTAATTAATTAATTTAATTTAATTAAAGAAAAATTTCGAGACGTTAATTTAATTATAATTAATTATTAATTAATTAACTTGATTAATCCTTTGACACACTAATTGCTGCGAGAAATGAGGTTTGCTAGTACTTTATAGCAAGACTAAGCTTTAAACCGGCCTTTAAACCCTTTGTTTCTTATATAAATTTTAAACTTTAATATCCGTTTTTTAATTAGTTTTAAGATAAGCTAAGAGTTTATTTTAATGCTAATAAGAAGTTTAACGCAAAGCTGCTATTGCTGCTAAAGCTATAGTTAGCTTTAATAGTAAGCTTTGCTTAAAAACAAGGAAAGCAAGATAACCGATTTTGCTATAAAAATAACTCTTATAGTAGTAACTCCTAGCAAAATTGTAATAAATTCCGGAGATTTAAGCGCTATAATAGGGCAAACTTTATAAAGATAAACTATTATAATATTGTAAAGGAATTTGGAGATTAGTATAATAAGGAATTAAAAGGCAATAGTTATTATATAAGTAAAGAGATGCATCTTCTTGATAATAATAACCCTAACGCTATAAAACCTGAGGACAATAGCTACTTTGCTCTTGCGCTAACTACAGCTAAACTACTTATATATTAGAAGTGCTTAGACTTGTTTTCTTTGTAAAATAAGTTATTTAAGTATATTTATGCAAATAGTTGTAAAATTAAAGAGCTTATTACTACTCTCGAGTTAAGTGAACAAAGCCCTTAGCAAATTGCGCAATCGAGTAAACATAAGTCTAAAGTCGGTAAATAAGCGCTTAAGGTTAGTAAATATATAGTAACCTTAGCTATTCCTTCAGATAAAAAGAGGTTCCTCGAAGTTCTCGAGGTAATTGACGCTTTACTATTCGGGCTTAATAATATGTCTATCTCCGGATATACTTACTTTATAATTAAAGTTAAGTTTATTGCAATAAAGAGGGCTAAATTATCTGCGTTAATATTAGCTATTTACAATTACTTGTCGACAAAGAATAGCTTGCAAGCTATTTATAATATATTATTAATATAAAGTAGTTTATAATAGTAAAAGGGATTAGTTTAAAATTAAAGCTATAAGGACTAGCTATATTTAATTTGTATTTACTTAAAAAGGTTAATAGTTAAGATGCTTTTAAAAAGGTTACTATTTGTGCTTAAGTAACTAAGAACCTTAAGCCTCGACTTTTGCTTAATAATAAATTTTTGCACTTATATAGCGCAATTATTAATTTAAACTAAAATGTAATTGTAATTAATTTATATTAAGGATTAATAGCACTTATTAATGTTTATTATAAAGGCAAACGCGTTACATAAAAGGTTTTTGTAGTAAAGATAGTCACAATCCTATTAAAGTTTACAATTGCTATTTTATCTATATATAGCTTGCTTTTAAAGGGCTATTATTATATATTTAATGCTTTTTATTAAAGTGCACAAGATGCAATTATAAAATGTGCTAACTTTGTTGCAATTACAAACTTATTAAATAAGCTAAGGAAGGTCTTAGCAAAGTTTAAGCTTAATATAATTATAAAATGTAAAGAGGAAGGCTATTACTTTATAAAAGAATTTGTAGCAACAAAAAAAGCTATACTAGTAAACAAATATTGCAAAAATTCCGCGCTTTACCCCTTTATTAATAATAATCTAATAATCGGGATCTTAAAACTAATTAACATTTTAAAGATTATAGTTAATAATAAAGTCTACATTTGTAACCTCGAGCTCGACATTGCGCAGCAAGTTATAGCGCTAATTTATAAGTTTGCAGTTTGCTAGGAAGAGAAAGGCCTTATTAATATATTAATAGAAGAAATAATATTAGTTCCTTTAGCGGACATTTAGTAAAACGGAAAGATTTTAGCAAAGGTTTATCTAGTTAGCATATAAGACAAGCACGCAATTAACAAGGTCTTTAATAAGCTTTACGCAAAAAACTTTATAAACTAAGCAAAGTTTCTTACCCCCTTTAAGTGTGTAATATTTATAATATAAAGCATTGTTAAGGGAAAGGCAAAGAGTCGGCTAATAATAAACTTGCGGCCACTAAACAAGTAAGTAGTTTTTGATACTTATTTAATGCTATTATAGTTAAACGTTATTAAATTTTTGTAAGAAATAAAGTATATCTTGTATATTAATAAGTTTGCCTTCTTTTATTAGTTCTTAGTAAAGCTGAAATATAAGGAATGCTTTACTATTATTAGTTATTATAGCTAAAAACAATTTAAGGTTACACTAATAGGATTTAAGAACTCCTTAGCATATATATAACGCTTTATAGATAAGAAGTTGTAGCTATATTAGGAATTTGCTTGTGCATTTATCGACAATATAGTTATATTTTTTAAGATTATAGCAAAGCATATTTACTACTTTTGTCAAGTGCTTTCCTTATTTACTAAGATTAGGCTCTTGCTCTCCCCGGCAAAACCACCCCTAGCATACCCGTTAATGTAGCTACTCGGGCACCAAGTAAATAAACTTGGCATATTAACCATTAAAAAGCGCGTTACTACAATTAAGAATATTGTATTTTTATAGACATTAAAGGAACTTAAGACTTTTATTAGTATAACTAGCTTTTTTAAATAATATATGCTATTTTATGTAAAGGCAAGCGAACCTTTATAATAGCAAAAAACAAAGATATTAGTAAATAGATGCAATTAAAGTGCAATTAAATTAAAAAGAAAGAAGTTTTATGCTTGCTTAATATAAATACTTATTAATTATAAGAAGGTATCTTTTAACACTATAAAGGGTTACCTTTTAAACTATCGGTTCTTAATATATTACTACTTAAAAAAGAAGATATATGCAAAGATTAATGCTTTCCTAAAGCGAGGTTTTAGTATAATAGTATTTCACTTAAAAGACAACTATTAAGTGCTAAAGGACTTGTTAAAAATCTTATTTATAGCAATTTAGCTAATTCTATTTTTAAGTAAGCTTTTAAGCTTTACCGAGAAGAATTATTATCTTATTAAGCTAAAAGTTGCTTATTTAGTTTATACTTATTACTAACTTAAAGTTATCTTTTAGTTATTAAAATACTTTATAGTTATGCTTATAAATTACTTTATTACTTAAGGAGTTTATAATCAAGTAATGCTAGTTATATTAAATGCTACTCGAGCAAATATACGCCTTTATTATATATTATAATACTTGTCTTAATTTGCCTTTAAAGTTTATTATATCTTTAAAAAGATAAATATTATACTTGATATACTCTTTAAGCTTAAGGCTTTTAAGCTTAAGGATATCTTTTAAGATAATACTTTTAATAACATTTATATTATATTAAAAGTATATATAATAAAGGAGTTTTGTAAACGCCTTATAAAAGGCTATTATAAGGACTTATACTTTTAGCGAATTTTTTGCTTGCTATATTACGCTAAAGGCGCGCTTTTATAGTTCGCTACATAGATTAGTATTTTGTTCTTTATTAAAAACGGTCTATTATATAACACTTTAGTAAAAGGCTATAATTGTTTACATATTCTTAATATAATGCTCAAGGATATATTATAAAAGGCTTATACTAAGGAGCACTTTGGAATATTAAAGATAATATATAAACTTTAAAGCTTTTGCATTTTAAAGCTTATAAAGAAGATTAAAAACTTTATTAAATATTGTCCGAGCTACTTAGTAAATGCTACTTTATACACTTAGCTTAATAGTAAGCTATAGCCGATTTGCATAATATTACAACTATTTTATATAATTATAATAAATTTTATTTTAGCTTTGCTAGAGATTAAAGCTATTGCATTATAGTATCTTGATAAATATAATTCCTTTAATTGCTTTATAACAAATATATGCAAGTTCTCTTATAAGACTTTATTAATTCTTAGCTATAATATATATATAGCTGAGGATTAAGCATTTATCCTTATTCGGATGTTGCTCTTTATATTTTAAGGGATTTTAATAGAGTTTATATTAGACCGGGATTCGAAGTTTGTGTTTGTAGTTTAAAGGAAGGTATTTACTTTAATATGCATTAAACTTCTTTACTTAACTATATAGCACTTGTAAATTAATAGTTAATTTAAGGTTAAAAACTAGTATATTAAGATTATATTTTGTTATTAGGCATATAAATATCCCAAGCGCTTATAATTAGCAAAGGTGCTATTTTTATAATATTCCTTAAATAACTTATTTTATTCCTTTATTAGCTATAGTCCGAATAAGATTATTATAAAAATAAAAGCTAATATAAGACTTAGTCTTATTGCTTTAAAATAAGAGAATAAGCTATTATTAGTTATTTGTAAGCTTTGACAATTAAATGCACAAGTTTTAATTAACTTTGCTACAAATGCAGCTAAGGAAATTTATAACTTTAAGCATTAACTAATTTTGTTTAAGGTTAATAATAAAGTATACTTATAATTGTATAAGGGCTATAATTTGCTAAAGAAGCCAAATTTAAAGCTTTTTAAGTAGTATATAAGATTATTTACAATTTTAAAGAAAGTTAGTTGCATAGCTTATAAGCTTGCGCTATTACTAAGCTTTAAAATTTATTTTATAATCTTTATTGCTTATTTTAAGCTTGCGCTAAAGGACAAGGATATATTTAATAGACTTAAACTAAATATCTAAAAACTAGTTAAAGGAGTTTAAGGAGATTTTAATAAGTAAAAGTCTTATAAGCTTAAATGTCTAGTAAATAAGCGTATTATATAATATAAAGGAAAACCTTTTATCGAGTACTTTGCTAAGTATAAGGGATATTCTTTAGCATATAATAAATAATTCCTTGTTAAGCTTTTAAGAAATGCTAAAGAGCTAGTAAACAACTATAAGCAAAGATTATATTCCTTATTAGCTCTAAGAACTTAAGGACGCTTATCTAGAAATAATACAATTGATATAACCTTAACCCTTTAGTGTTATAGTTATCCTTAAAAGGATGCACACTAAGTTAATTGCTCTTAGCATTACTTTACTTATATAATATTATCTTTTAAATTTACTATTCCTATAAATATATTACTTTTATATTTACTTTACAAGTTTATTGCAAGCTTAACGCTACTTTATTAATCTTATTACAAATATTCTTTTAAAGTTTTATATTTTATATCCTTATATTATTACTAGTTATTATAGCAAGAGCTCTAAATCTTAATTACAAGCTTAATTAGCTTTAAGATGGGCTATAGTAAGATAATATTTTACAAATAGTAAAAGATACTAAATTCTTTAATATAATTAAAAACAATATAACCTTAATAATAGCTGCTTTAATTTGCTTGGTTACATCTTGCGCAAGCATGTTTTGAGACTATATAATAAGAGAAGAATAGCGCTAGCATAATTACGCTAGCACTTACCTTAGTTCTTTTATATAAAACAATAAGAATTTTGGATTTTTAACCCGGGTAATAATTTTTAAAACTGTTATTCCTCGAGCTTGCAATATTCCTTAGCTTTTATATAATTCCCGGCATAATAATAATTAAAAGGAGAGCATTTATAGCTACTTCTTAAGCAATGCAAAAGACATTTATAGCAAGGACAATAATTTTTATATTAGCCTCCCTTATAACAAAGGTATTTACTATATAAGAAATAATCTAATAAGCGTTTATAAGAATACTCTTAGCATTTACTTTAGTTTGCTAATTGCTCTTAAGAGCTAAGTTAAAGACAAAGAAGGAAAATAGTATAATAATAAATCCGATAATTGCTATAAGCATAAACAATCAAAGGGAATATTTTAACATGCAAAGTATTACTAAGCTTATAGCCTCTTTAAAGCAAGGGACCTCCTCGATTAAGCCTTAATTAATAACATTATCAAAATTAATAATAGTATATTCCTAATTTAATTAAAGATTAAAGTATAAGACCTTCTTGCAACTTTAAATAAAAGAAAGAAAAAGAAGATCTCTTGCTAAATAGAATTAGCTAAAAAGATATTTATAAAGCTAAAAGGATATTTGTTAGCAATAGCTTTAAGGATATAAACCTTACTAGTATTTATAAGAGCATTAGCATCTATTTAAATGTTAAAACTAGATATAATGCCTTAGCTAACGCAAATAGATACAAAATTATTTTATAATATATAATATCTTATTAAACTTGCAAATAACTTTTACTTTTAGCTATAATATAGCAGCAGACTTCTTATAAAAGCAAACTTGCTAATATATAAAGATTATAACTTTTAGCAAGCAATACTTAAAAAGGATTATAAGTTTAACTTAAAAGAGCTACGAAATATATTCTTAAATTACTAGTATAATAATTGTCTTTACTTTATTATACTAATATTAAAAGCAAACTTAAAATGCATATTATTGTTTATAAAAAGCTTTAAAGTAAAGTCTTTAAACTTTTATAATAGTTGCCGATAAGGCCTTATATTTGCAAAGGTTATTTACTTGCTAAAATAGTATAATATAAACAATAATAAGCTATATATTATTGCTTTAAATAACAAGGAGCTATAAGCACTAATAAACTTGCGCAAATAATTGTTTATTTAAAAGGCTTTTAAATAAGAGGATGTAGATATAATAAAATATAAGAAAAGCAATATCGAAGTTTTTACTTTAAAAATTACTTAATTGCTTTCAAGTTGTCTTATATAAGCAGTCGAGAATAACTATTAAGCTAAGCAAGCAACTTTAATAAAGAAGATTAAGGACAATATCGACTAATATATAGCTACTAAGAAGCTTATACTAAAAGAGATAAAAATATTTTATAAGTTTATTCTTAATAAACTAGTTCTTAAAGTTCCCGGACTCCTTATTACTTTACTTGCACTAAAGTCTAAAAAATATTCTTATAGCAAATTAGACAAATATAAGGCGCCTTAATTGATACTACTATTAAATGCTAACATTACACTAATTAATATTGCGCAATCCTTAAAGCAAATACCGAAGCGCGCTTCCTTAATTACTTAAAGCCTATTAATATTGTTATAAAACTAATTATAGCTAAGCTTTATTAGTTTAAAGGCACAATCGATAATATTTAACTTTTATCTTTAATAATATATAATATTTTTATATAGCTTTCTTATATTAGCTTAACTTTATATACTATCTTAAAATACTACTAATATAAGCGGGAGATTAAGCACTAGTAAACAAGAAATAAGATTCGGCTTTTAAAATAGTTTTAAATTAGCTTTATAAGGTTATATAAACAATTTCAAGTTCCCTTTACAAAGTTACGCATTTTTTAGTTATTATAGTAGTCTAGTATATGTAGCAAACATGTATTAGCTGGCAATAATGCTAACTACTTAGTATAAGAATACTAATATAGCATAAAGAGGAGGCACAAATCCGAACATTTATATAGCCTTATAGCTAGCCTTGCAATCCACCTCGCAATTTACTAATAATCCTAATAATTAGCCGGATAAGGGTCTTAATAGTTAAGGGATTGTAATAGGGATAAAGATATATAAGATTACGCATATTAGATATAAGGAATAAGATGCATTAGTAAAGTTTCTTTGCAAGACGCGGCAAAGAATATAAGATATATATACTAGCGTTGCAAATTTTCTTTCTTTAATATATTTATAATAGCTTTACTTTAAAGAGAATATAATTTATAGCAAGAATATAGTTCTCTTTTCCAAGCGCAATAAGGACATTGCAAATTGCATAGTAAAGCGGATATATTACATGTTACTAAGTATATGCTTGCTCGCTTAGCTTATAGCTCGCTTAGCAGTCTCTCTTTAGCTAGCTTTCAAGCAAAGGAATACATCATCCTTTTACCTCACCACATGCATCCAATAGCAAGTGCAAGTATAAGTGTAAAGGCTTTTAATATATTAATTACAACTGCTTTTTAGTTTGTAAGCTTGTTTACAAAAGTAAAAAATAGTTTATTGGCATAAGTTCCCTTAACCAAGACTTTAAATTCTTTAAAGGTAAAGCTTAGCTAGCTAAGCTTAATAGCTTACAATTTATCAATTTTCAGCTATTAATTATTTGCTAAGCTCTTTAAATAATTTAAAGCAACTTTAATATCACTAATAATAAGTGCTAATTAAGTATAAACTAAAGCTTTGCAAGCATGCTTTAAAGTTATTATATTAAGTAACTTAATAGCTCTATATAGCTTAATTTTTGATTTAAATAGCATATTCAAGTTGCTATATATATTCTTGCTATATTAAAAGTATTCTTATTAAATGAATTTTCTAAAGGCTTATGTTTAAGAAGAGTTTTTCCGGTTTATAATTTTAATAAAGCTAATTAAAGCTTTATAAGAAATAGCTTTAGCTTTCTTTATATCCTTTATAGCCTTAATAAATGCCTTGTTTTAAGTGGCATATACTATTAAAGTGTCCCCTTTTAATCTAAAAGCTTCTTTATTTTAAATTATATCTTTTTAGCCTATAATGATATCCTTTACTTTATTTTTATTTTATAATAATATAGTATTAAATGTTATAATCGCAATAGCTTTTTCTTTATCTAAGAAGTTTTTAATAATATTTAAAGCTTATATTAAACTTATAACTTTAATATTAGTAATTTAGAGCTTTATAAGTTTATAAGGTACAAATGCATAGCATGCAACTAAGAGCTCTTTGTTTTTAGCTTCCTTAGCAAGGGTTTACTTTACACTCGAGATTTCGGCTTTATTTTCTTGCATTTTATAAAGAATTCAATATTCTTATAAAATATAAAATATATAAGTAAGTTATAAGGTTATAAAGTATAAATATAAGGTTATATAAGCTTTGATAAGGGTAAATATTTGCTACTTTATAAAATTGACTAATTTATAACTAAATGCAAAGTTTTAAATATTATAAGCTGTTAAATGTGTAAAGTAAAAAGAAAAATTAAAGAGAAAGTCTTTTCTTTAAAGTGCAAGTCCTTTATTGCATAAAAGTAAAAGTAAATTAGTGCTATATACAAAAAAAGTCTTTTATAATATATTTGCTTAAAAGAAAAAAGCAATTATAATATTAAAAAATAAAGAGTTTAAAGCAAATATATATAGCTTTAAAACTCGATTAACTTAAAAACTAAAATTAGGAATTTACAAGTAAAAGGAATATAAAAAGCAAATATAAGTTAGCCTTATCCCTCTTATATTTATTGCTTGTCCTAAGCAAGTAAAAGTAAAGCAAGTAAAGGTTTTTTAGTAAAGGGATTGCAAGTATAAGCTAAAAGTAAATAAAAATATAAGAAATTTTATATATAATAAAGGAAATAAGTGAAAAAGCTTTAATAATTAAACGCAAAAGCAAGAAGTAATTAAAGCTAAAATAAGAAAAAAATGCCGGGTTCTCTCTTAAAACTAATCTTATAATTACTTCTCCTCCTTTAATAACACCTCCTCTTATAATTATTATTAGTATCCTAATAGCTTAAAGTATAGTAATATTATTAAAGTCTTACTTTAGCTAATTGCAAAATTTCTTTACCATTTTTAACTATCGCTTGCAGCTTCTTAATTCTTTTACTTATACTTTAATAGCTATAGCTGTAATTCTATTATTATTGTCATTTTTTTTAATTATAGTCAAATAAAGGGCTTTATCCGGTATTTTTGTTGCTATTAGTCTTCTAGTTTTATTATTATCTTATATTTAACGCTTTTAGTATAGCTTTTAATACTACTTGCAGCTTAAACTAGTTTCTGCTAATTAATTGCATTTGCAAACTATAATTATCAATTAAGTCTTAGCTTAAGTAAAGTTTAGTTTTAAGTAATATAATTCTCTTTAAGTTGTTTTTGTGTTTTAAAGTATATATAAATCGAAGTTTAAGCACTAATAGCCTTTACTCCTTAGTCTTTATATTTACTTGCTAATTTAGCTTCGTTTTAGCTCTTATTAAAATAGATATACTTCCCCTTCTTAAATTTAAAGAGTTTTGAGACTTATATAAAAAATTTAGTATCCTTTTCAATTTCTTAAGTAATTTTAGCATAAAACTTTATAATAGCTTTCTCTTTTAATTTTATATTAGTCCAAAACTCGATTTCTTTAAAAGTAAGCTTTAATACTTTATCTTTATAAGAATACTAATACTAGTCTCTTTTAATAAATTACTTTAGTCGGTTTCTTGTATATATATAGCATAAGAGAATCTTGTCTAATTCTTTTAATATATAAGTTCCTTTTAACTAGTTTACTTCCTTAACTTTATATAGCCTTAACGACTAGTATAAAAGCTTAGTGTTTTTAGACTTATTTTAATTAATATTCTTAATATTATATACTAGAATAAGATTTTTAGCTTAAATCGGTTTTTTACAAATCTAGTGCTTAGCATCAAAGTTAGCTTTACCTTTAATATGTTATCAAGTTTTTTATAACTTAAACTCTTTAATATCTTTATTATATATTTAAATTTGTTGTATATAAAACTATAGCAAAGTTGATCGATTATAAACTTTGTTTTATTTAAAAGTCCTTTATATAAAGTAACAAGTTTCTACTAAAAGTATTACTTTTTTGCTATAAACTATATAAAAAGAGTAAAGCTTATAAGCTTATATATCGTAATTTTATTTACAAAAAGCACTTAAAGTAAAAGGTTTACTTATTGGTGGAACATATACTGCATTTGCCCCCAGTATTGCATTTACTTCTACTCTTGTACAGCTCAACTACCGGCCCTGTTCTTGATCCTACTTTCGGGTTCTGGCGGGCCTGCTTTTCGGGCCCTAGTTTAGATCCTTTATACGCACGGGCCTAATGTATTTAGTATATCCTACTTATATCTATAAGTGGGTTATATATAACTTATATAATTATACTCGGCCTATTTGGGCTATATATGACTTGTACAAATCGGCACTTGCTTTGCGTGTGCTGTTTTACTTCTTATAATTATTATATGTATATAGTAGTCCCTATTTAACAAGGGACACACATTATTAAATATATTACTTTTGAGGTACTATTGTGTGTTATATATTCGGATTACTTAGCTATACTAATATTGATTAGTGGTTAAATAAACCACAAAACGGCTAGGTAAAGACTAGAAGAGACATTTTGTACTAGATGCATTAAGTTAGAAGATATCTAAGTACAAAGTTGCTTTGGCTTGGGTAAGGACTAATTTCTACTACTTTTATAACTTGTGCTAGAAGGAACTAAAGGCTCTTATTTTGAATCAAGTACAAAGTTGCTTTAGCTTAGTTAGAATCAAGAGGTATAGAAGGTTTTTAAGGATTTAAGAAGGAATTAAGTACAAAGTTGCTTTAGCTTAATTTTAGACTAATTTTGCGTTTATTACGCAAAATTACCATTTTTTATAATCTATCCGATTTGTATTATACCCGGACGGTTGTATAAAGGCAATTTTTAGTATATAAAACAATAAGATGCTTCCTTTCCTTTCTTTATTGCTTTACTTATTAAATAGGGAGAATTGGGGCAAAACCTTTTACTTGGATAACTTAGACACTTTTAGGGACGAATTCTTAAATAACTATATTAAGCTCTTTATCTTATAATATAAGCACCTCGAATATATAGACTTTGATTTGTGGGAAGAGTTCCGGGAGAGCATAAAAGGATAAACACTTGAGATGCTTGAGAAGGCTAGTCGATTGGCTTTAAAGGAGCTTTGTATATACTTAGTTATATATAGAGTATAAGTCAAGAAATAAGGCAGATAAATCTCCTTTGCTAAAGTAGTATATAATACCCTTATAAAAGAGATATAACACTAATAGATAAAGGACAAACTCTAAGAGATGCTCGATTTAAGGAAGGAATTTGTCTTTACACTAAATCCGGCATACCAAAAACCACAAGTAATGCTATATATATCAATTAAACAAAGTGTTAAACAAGACTAGTCTATTATACAATATATAGAACTACCTTAGCTAGAATAAACCCCAAGTTGTATGCTACTAAGACAGCTATCCCGGGACGAAATACCACGTTTACTAGTATAGCCATATAGACAATTCAGTAGCAATCCACACCCTTCACTGTCTCTTACTATATAACTAGAGCTAGTTGTCTTGTATAATACACTTATTTATACAACTCAGCTATAATTTCTTGCAAATATAATAAAAATCTATGCAAGTAATAACAAGAAATACAAAGGTGAAGAGTATAATATTTTAGATATTAAACTTTAAGTGTTTTTCGACTATTATACAAAGGTTAAATTAATAGACAACTAATTTCACTTAGCATTTTCTATTATGCTTAAAGGATAAGCTAGCGCATTTTATTACAATAAAATATCTAGACAATTATATAATTTTATAACTATAATAAAATTAACTAAGACTTACTTTAAAACAAAGGAACAGCGACAAAAGTATCTTATAAAATAGAGAAGAATAACACTTTACTATATTATAATAAAATACCTTAAAAAGACTTAACTTAAATGCCTAAAAGTGCTCTTCAATACCTTATATATAGCCTAGCAAGGACTATTAGCAAAATACTAAAACGAATATAACTTATAAGACTAAGTAATTAATATATATAATAATATTCTAGAATGCTAACTTATATTATTTAAACTAGTATTTACCTTTAAAGGTATATGCGCAAAACTACACTTAGCAATAAGGCAATTTGAATAAGAGAAGGAGCTAAAGGATTATTTAGCACACCACCAAGAGGACAAGAACGATAATTTATACAAATTTACTTAGCATTACACTAACTAAACTTACAAAGGTTGCAAGCGCAATAAAAGGGGCTGTTTTGCAAGCTATTCTCGAGGACGTTTTGCAAGTTGTTTTGCAAGTTGTTTTATAGACTATAACAAAATTGCAAAGGATTATACAAAGAAGTGCTTTGTTTGCAAATAACTAAGATGCTAGTCTATAAAGCATACAAATAAGGAGAAAAAAAAGCATATTAGAAATTTGTTGCAAATATATTAAAAGAGGATTTATAAGGTTTTATACTAGAATTCGAGGGAACCTTAAACAAGAATAGCAATAGCAATAACAAGTTAAACAATTTACTGCAATTGCACAACTTATAATAAATTGCATTGCTAAAAATGCACAAATTACTATATAATATAAAGTAGTTCTTTGCCGAATTTAATAAGATTAATAAACTAAAGGCAATAATAACTTTAAATAACTAATTGTTTATATATACGATTATTATAGAAAACATTTTTATTTAGCTCTTAAAAATGTTCGTTTTTATGTTTAAGGATTGCTATTCCTCGAGTATATTCTAAGGAATTATTCCTAATAGCAGCGCATCGAGCGTATTAATAATAGGGGAGCTTCAAGTCTTAGCATTGCAAAAGCTTGACCCGATAATTAAGATTAATTATACAAATACTAGAAATTACTATATCCGATTTAGTAAAGGGTTAGCAACTACACAAGGAATAATTACTATAAATATACTACTTAGACTAATTACATTTTATATTATACTAGCAAATATATTATTCTTATACTACATTTAAGATATAAACAAAATAAAGGTTAAGTTAAATAACCTTACTAATGTTTTAATGTAAGGCAAGAAAACTATACTAATTATATAAAAATAAGGCCATTTATAAATGCTTTTACACTAAAAAGAAGAAGCTATAGCATATAGCCACTTAATAGAAATAAAGCTAAAGCAACTCTACTAACATTTTAAGCATTTATCTATATAAAGACTAGCAAAAGTACTAAAATAGGCCAAATATGCAAGCATTAATTAACGCATAATCGAACGATTAATAAAGTATTATAAGAGTTGTTAATTATATATAAAATTACCCGGCTGATTTAAGTTTACCCTTAAAGACAATTACAATTTTAACTATTTAATTATAATTAATATGCTTTACTTAAATAGTAAACTAGTACTTTAAGCAATCGATAAATCTATAGCATTTAATGCTATATAGTCTTTAAAGGATATATTAGCAAAAATAGTATAAGATATTATATAATTATATTAAATTAACATGTATTAAAGTTTACTTAATTACTTAATATATAATGCTAGGAAGAACTTCTTATTAACAAAATTCTAGTAGCATACAAAATCACTAGCTATTAAAGTAAAGGAAGTACTAGTTAAAGCTTATAATAGTATTAGCAAAGTTAAATAATATTATATACTATTAAAGCATTTATACAAAATCTTATAAGACAAATTACAAGATAAAAAGCTTAATAAAGAAGTAATTTTGCAAATGGCAATAAAGGCTATAAATGACACTATAAGACTAAATAAGCTTATACTTATATTCTTTATTTTTAGATTATATCCTAAAATTATAAACTAAGACCTCTTAGCACTTATTATTACTAAGAGAGCAAAGGCTATTTATATAGCAATAAAGGAAATATAACAATTTTATACAAAATGCCAAGTCTAAAAAGCACTTATTACTAGAAATAAACTAGTTACAAATAAAATACACAATTTACTACTTTAATTAAACATATAAATATAGCACAAAAACAAAGGATAAAAGAGCTTATATAAATTAATTATAATAAATAGCAAAACTTGTATAATTCAAATGCTATATAAACTAACCAATTTTTGGTTTATAGTTATAAAGCTATTTTATATAAATCTGCTACTTAATACAATTAATACAAAAATACACTAAGCTATTCCAACCCACAATTTAATAAACCCGGCAAGGGTTATTAACAAAATAAAAAAATTAGCAACTACTACTCGAGCTATAAGGCCAGTTGTCGAAATTCCTTTTTATTAGTACAAAGAAAACTTAAAGGTTTTTAATACTAAGAAAGAGGAGGCTAACTTGCAACTTTTACTTTAGCTAAGGAAATAAGGGGTAATTACTACACTTAAACCACTATTCCAAGCTTCACAAAAGCAAAAGATTAAAGCCTTAATTGCAAAGGATATGTTTAAGTTTATTTTATATAATTTTAAAGTTTATAAAAGCAAAATCTTCAATTTTAAATTAGTAAATAAAGTTAAGAGCAAGTCAATTAACTTATTATATAAGAAATCACAATTAGTAATTTAAGTATATAATAATAAAAGAAAGGAAGTGATTTTGATATAATTACTTACAATTTAGCAAGCAAGCTAAAAGCTAATTATAGCACTTGCACTATTACTTGTAAAAATGGATATTAACTTATTTCTTTAAAATATTATATAAGTATATATCTAATTTATAACATTTTTAAATCGACAAATCCTAGTATATTTACTTAAAGAACTTAAGGCTTAATTCTTACTTAAAACAATTATAGTTATTTAAAAATTATTATATAATATATTAAAAGCTAAAACTTATTAGGGTCTATATACTACAAATATTACTAGGAAAAGCTATATATAATAACCTTATTATATAATCTTTGCCTTTTAATAATAATAGTATATGCTTTTAAATTAGTCAAAATGTAAATAGATAACACTTTAATCTTAAGAGATAGCAAATTTAAAGCCTTAAAGTATAAAGAACTTGCAAAAGCAAATATTACTACAAAACTTATAAAGCAATTATTACTTAATATGCTATTAATTTTTAATAAGTATATCCTTTAGCAAGAAGGAAATTCGATTTTATTAGTATAAAAAGGCTAAAGCAAGAAAATCGAGCTAGTCGACGCAAAAGCACTTACTTAAAATAACTAATATAAGGAGTAATAAGCCTAGAAGGCATATATTGCAACAATTTGCTAATTAAAGGCTATTTTAGACTTGTCAATTGCAGCTTAGCACTAAAAGCCAACTAAAAAAGATATAGTAGCATTAAACAAATAACTGCAATAGTAGCTAAATAACTTAAAACAAGGAATTAAATATATAAATTTAGACTTAAATTATATAAAGCTATTTGTATTTTTTAATAGATTATTTGCAAATAACTAAAATTTAAGCTCTTAAATTAAATATAAAATTATCCTTATAAATAAAACTACAAGCATAATATTAAACTTATTTAAGCTACAAAGCAACTTAGTCTATTATAGTAATATAAAGAGCAAAAGGGTTACTAGAAGTGTTTTAGCATTAAAGATATATAAAATAATAAGAGGTATTAATATAGCTATTACTATTAACACTATTATTAAAATAATTACCAACTAACTAAAATTACTTCTAATCTTAATTATTGTTTATACTAATTCTTATTTATTATACAAATGCCTTGTTAAGCTTAGAACTACTAAAGAGAAGAGGTGAATGATTAATATTATAGCTATCTAACAATTGTATAAATAAAGGGAACTTACAAAAATATAATAAATTAACAGCTAAGATAACTTAGCAAACGCTATAACTAAAGGGACTTCGAATAAGGCCTTAAAGAGGTTTATCGATACAAATCAATTAAATATACAGGTTAAAGGATAGGTAAAGAGAGCAGATGGCGCAAGCATAGTTAGAGGCTTTTAAGCCAAGGCACGTGACGGGGTTAATGCCTTAAGATTAAGGCTGCTCCGGGAGGGGGAATTCCCCTTTTAAGGGCGGCTTAAAAAATAAGGCAGCAACGGCATGTAACAAAGGAATTTTAGGTCCCCAGGTCACGTGAGGACTAAAGCACGTTACGGTTCTTTCGGGTTTACTTGTTTTTAATTTATCTAATTTACTTGCTCGTTTTATACCTTAGTTTACTTGCTTTACCCTACTCGTTTTTTAGTTATTTAAGCACGGGTTACTTTTAATTCGAGTGCGTTTTGTACGAGAAGAAAAGGTTGCTAGTGTCGGAATATATACTGCATTTGCCCTAATATTGCATTTACTTTTACTCTTATATAGCTTAATTGCTAGCCCTATTCTTGATCCTACTGTCGGGTTCTAGCGGGCCTGCTTTTCGGGCCCTAGTTTAGATCCTTTGTACGCGCGGGCCCGATACATTTAATATATCCCACTTATATCTATAAGTGGGTTATACACAACTTGTACAATTATACTCGGCCTATTCGAGCTATGCATAACTCATACAAATTAGCACTTGCTTTGCGTGTGCTATTTTACTTCTTACAATTATTATATATATATAATAGTCCCTATTTAACAAGGGACACTGTGGCGGGGTGCTAAGGGGATTGTTGATTTCTGTCGATTTTAGAGGGTTTTCAGAGGTTCTCAGTTAGTGCTACACGTGACTGGAATGGGGGGTATAACTGCTGTTTTCTGTAGCTGCGCACACTTCACTTCATACTTAA
>Ga0302221_10000965_pt1 | contig 19012 bp, 5 predicted proteins | sample II_Palsa_E2_1_FD_193517 | JGI IMG/M metagenome (GOLD analysis project Ga0302221, IMG submission 193517) | Peat permafrost microbial communities from Stordalen Mire near Abisko, Sweden - II_Palsa_E2_1 | ecosystem: Environmental > Terrestrial > Soil > Palsa > Peat permafrost | place: Sweden... | reverse complement strand
AATATTTTAGATTATATTATTATTATATTTAATTTATAATATTAATTTTATTTTTATTTTTTTAATATAATATTTTTATAAGTTTTTTATTTATATTTTTTTTTTAATATTTAAGTATTTAATTATATTAATTAAAAAAAAATATATTTAATATAATATTTTTAAATATATAATAATTTTTATAAAATATATAATTAATATATTTAAATTTATTATTTAATAATTATTAAAGTTATAATAATTATAATATTTTTAATATTTTTAAAAAACTAAACTTTATTTTAATAAAAGTTTAATATTAATTAATTTATTAATAATTATTTTTATAAATAAAAAAAAAATTTATATTTTTAAATATATTATTATATTTATAAAACTTTTATTAAATAATAAATAAATTATTAATATATATTTTAAAGTTAAAAAAAAATTATAATATTATATAATATTTAATTTAATAAATATTTATTATATTTTTTTAATTTTTATTAATTAATAATATTTTTTTAAATAAATTTTTTTTTTTTTTATTTTTATTATTTTTTTTTAAATTATTAATTTTTAATCTTTTAATTTTTTTTAAATTTTATAAATTTAATTTTTAATAAAAAAAATAATAAGAATTTTCTTTATTTAATAATTTCTATAATATATTATTTTTATATTAAAAAAATTTAAAAAAATTTATTAAATAAATTAATAAAGATTTATTATTATTTATAAATAAAAAAAAATTTAAATATAAATTTATATATAAATATTAAAATTATAATTATAAAAGAAATTTTAATTATAAAAAAGATTTTAATTATAAAAAATATTTTAATTATAAAAAAAATTCTTTAAAAAACTTTTTTATAAAACTTTATATTTTTTTATTTATTAATTTAATAAATTATATTTTTATAAATTCTTTAATTTTATATTTAATAAATTTCTTTAATTATTATTAATAAAATTTATTAAATTAATTTCTTTAAAATTTATTAAATATTAATTTATATATTATTTTTTTTAATTTTAATTTCTTTAAATATTTTTATTTTTATTATTTTTAGTTTTTTTAAAAAAAAATTTATATTTATTATAATAATATATTTAATTAATTTTTTTTTAATTTATTTTTTATATTTTATTTTAATAATATATTTAATTAAATATATTATTAAAGAGATTTTAATATAAATAAAAAATATAATATAAATTTAATTTAAAAGACTTTAATTTTAGTATTATAATATTTTATATTTAATAAAAATAAAAAAATATAATAAATATAAAAAAAATAATAACTAAAATAATAAAAAAAATTAATTTTAATTTATTTAAACTTTTTTATTTATATAATTTATATAATCGATAATAAAACTTTAATAAAATAATAAAAAATAATAATTAAAAATAAATTATTAAAATAATAATTAAAAGTTTATTTTAAGTTTAAAATTAATAAATATTTTATTTTTTTTATTTTTAATTTATTAATATTAATTAAAATATTTTTTTTTATATTCTTTAAAAAATATAAATTATAAATTTTTAATTATTATTATATTAATTATTTTAAATATAAAAAAAATTTAATTAATAATAAATAAATATAAAATTTAAATTATATAAATTTAATTAAAATATTATTTAAAAATTTAAAAAAAAAATTATATATTAAATAAAAAAATATTAAAAAATAATTAATTTAAAAAAAATAAATCTTATATAAATAAAAACTATATATTAAAAAAAAAAATTTTTAATTTATAAAAATTATAATAATATAAAAAAATTTAAAAATTTATATATAATATTATATTTTTTATATTTTTTTTTTATATTAAATTTAAACTTAAAAAAATAATAATATTAAATTTTTTTATAATATAATATTAAAAAAATAATAATATTAATTTTTTTTTAATATAATAATTTTTTAAAAAATAATTTAAATATTAAATTTATTATTATTTTTATATAATATAATAATAAAAAAATAAAAAATAATATAATATATATAAATTAAGAATAAATATAATAAATATATAAAAAAAAATTTATATTATTTTAAAAAAAATTAAATTAATTAATAAAATAAATAAATTAAAAATAAAAAAAGATTTTATAATATATATATTTTTAGCTAAAAATAAAAACAAGAGTATTATTTTAAAATAATTTTTTTTTTTATAAAGTTTATATTATATAATTTTAAATAAAAATATAAATATTTTTTTATATTTAAAGCTTTTAATAATAAAAAAATCTAAAAAATTATTAAATCTAAAGTTAAAGTTTAAAAGAATATAATTAATTTAATAAATCTAATATTTAAAAGAACTATATAGTTAGACTAATTTTTTTTTGTAAAAAATACCAGAGGGCGCACGTGACGCGAAAACCTTAGCTACGCTTGTGAGCCTTAAAATTAAGGCTTAAATTTAAGGAGCTGCGCCCTAAATTACAGCGCCTGTGCCCTGTAATAACGGCCTTAAAATGGGGAATAATTAAGGAGCTGCGCCTTAAATAACAGCGCCTGAGGCCTGTAATAAAGGCCCTGTAGCGGGAGCTTAACCCTAAAATAAAGTAACGCCCAGCGAGCAAACGAGCCCTATAAATCGACCCGTTGGAGACGCAACGCCCACTACGCTGCATCCGACTTGTTTCACCACAATTTGGGTGGGTATTAGGCGGGGTTAGCTAACTGGTATTTAGATACCTCGTTTTCTCGGTGGCACCAAAGTGAAATTATATTTAGAGGTGAAAATGCTTCTGCTCTCGAGAGCGAGGATAATATTGAAGATGAAAACATCAGAGTCACTGGAGGTTTGTATGACGTTGTCAGGTCATTGACTCAGCTATCGTGGATCGCTGCTTCCCTTAGGGTCCTTGAAAACATAAGGCCTTTGGACGAGCAAGATTACGGCACCGGTAGTAGCAGAACCATTGATGACGACGCTGCCAAAGCCATTGCTTATAGCAAATCAAACAGAGCCTGGTTTGCGAGACATCATGATGTCTTACATTCGTTTTGAAGAATGTGAAAGAGAAGAGCCAAATCTAAGACCGCTTTTAAAACTGTCTCTCTTCTCGTCCACACAAGAGGGCATCAATTGTCGTTGGAGTCTCGTCCCGACCAGCTTTGAGGAACGATTGAAGTTTTATTCAGCCGGAGAAAGCTGCTGGATTCCTCTTTTCAAACGCGGAGTTTTGGCGCGAGGGTTTCCAGTTCTAAACAGAGTCAAAGGTTATGGACTCGAGCTTCCTTTAAGTCTCATGACCTTCGTCGCCAAAGCAGAGAGTGTAATAGAGAACCAAGGTCGAATATTTGTTCTAATGGGTCCGCACTGGATATCACGACCGATATCTACCACAACTTGGTTCCCTGAAGAGCAAAAACAGCATCATCAACAGGAGACACAATGGCATTTAGAAAAAGTAGGAACCGAGTGGGAGAAATCAAGAAAATTCGACACCGATGTCGACGACAATATCACCACAGCATTGATCAGTTCTTGTAACCGCAGACACTATGAGTGAATCTCGGATGTTCCTTGGCTATTGCGAGAGGGGCCAGGTGCTATCAGGAACCGAAGAACTTTGTCGCTCGAACAAAATAAACAATTCTAACTGCACTGCAGCAGAGTCAAGGATACAGTTCGTCCGTGAAGGCACATTAAGTACAGGTGTATCGATCAAAGGAATTTTTAGTATAGCAGGAAATACCAAACGGATCATTTCGAAAGGGCTCAGTGCAACTTTCCTAGGTTCTCGAGACTTCGACGATCGACGATCGACTTGGTGGAGATTGCAATCGACCGATACTTTTTTACGACCTTGATGCGAGGTCTGCATGGATTTTATCGGAGCTGAGTGTGGTTCTTCACATGGCTTTAGTCTATTTGGAGCAGCCAATTGTCAAACATCGCCGGCGACCTGAAGAAGGACCGTGGCCCCAACTACCTTATACGCAAGCCTTATCACAGTGAGGTCTTTCTGGAACATCATTGATAGATTGAGGAAGGAGCTGGCAACCCTACGGGCAGCCGAAAGCGTTCAAGGTGCCTCAATCCGCTTTCGTTTGCCAAAATCACGATTACAAGGCTGGGACTGTCATGATTTAGTAACAAACGAGGAGCACATTTTTAAGAAGGAGCTGCCACGAACGTTCAAACATATGACCTGGTGGGACTTGGTGGATTCCAAAAGATTCAATGTCATTTTTGGAGAGAACTTCGACCAGCTCATTCGACCAGTATTTCCAAGCAGTGTCACGTTGGAAAGTTCACGCAAAAATACAGCTCCTTTTCTTTTACGAGGCTTATTCAGGCCGACGGCGGCCAAGGTTTATCTGCTCAAGCAAGAGTACTTGCTACTTATGTAATCTGTTCTTCTCCCTCCACGGCAGCTTCTATGTGTCTCGGACTCACGGGTGGCTCTACGCCCGATGGCTCTTGCCAGACTGGGTAAACATTCCGGCAGACCGGTACGGGGAGTTCAGTCGCATTTCTATGCGGTTGAAAGAGGTCATAGATGGTAAGGTCCTCATTGTATCGAGAGCGGAGAGGAAGAAACGATATCATTTTCCTAACTAGAGCGTCTTGCTACCGCTTGCATCTTGGTCGTCCTTAGGCGTCTCTGCTCAGCTCCCAGCCCAAGCTCCTATATCGCCAATCCGATCTCAAGCTCGATTTACAGCCCTGCCTCCAACTCCGCCGAGATCGCCTTCGCAACCTGATCACGTTGACGGAAGCGATTCCACGACGAAGTGTGCACCAGCTAATGGTTTCTAAACGAATGGATATCGTTCCGCCCCTTCCGCATTTACATCAAGTCTGGAATCTAAAACCCGTCGAACAACAATTTCTTCCACCGTAACCATAAGTTCTCGTAAAGCGAGATTTTCACGCCAAAAATCTTTAAAGCATTCTGTGAACACCCAATAGAAATCTATAATGCACCCCTTCCTCCTGAAACGTAACTCAGCATGCTTTCTAGACTAATAGATATAGGTATACGTACTCCAGTTAACATCGAATTGAAGGTTTGGGGACAGCACGTCTGAAGGAAACCTCATCCTTTGAATTAAAGTAAACTCAGGGCTAGTTTGATCAGTTTCATCGAGGGTTATGGTTCCTGTAGTTGTGCCTCTTATGGTTCCTTGAAATGCCTCATTCGAACCTTGCGGATTAGGGTCTCCGCGTCCGTGAAACTGTGTCGCGCTGTTGAAATGGCCTCTGATATAGGTCTGAAGTACTGCGGTCATAAAATTAGGATTCGCAGGATCAACCTCACGCCATACGCGCCATCCTAATGTGCGTCCGGTTTGTGTAACCGTGTTCCATGGTCGTTGGGCAGGCGTTGGGATAGTATTTGGAGGGAACTGAGCGCCTGCTAGTACTGCTACCGTCACATCTTGTCTAACATTGCGGTTGAGGACGTTCAGAACACCATTAAAGGTTGCGAGACCACACAGAGCAATATTATATCCCGGCGGACGACGCCCTCCACTCCCTCCACGCATTCTTGCAACAAGTGAGGGTTGATCAAAGTTTTCGACATCGCCAAAAGTGGGTGTGCACGTTGCGCCGAGTGCTAAGTAGGAAAGGATAAACCCTAAAAGTAACATAGCTTAAGAGGAAAAGTAAGGTTAAGACAAGTTCGTGGCAGTGCTATAAAGACCTTTGCTGTAGAATATAAGTAAAGGGTTTGAAAATAGTAAAAAGTGTAAAAAGGAAGCCACTTCAATTTAGATAACAGGATCGCAAGGAGCAGGTTTAAGGAGGAGACCAATATTAAATTAAAATTGGCGCATCTTAAACACGGAGGATCTGCAGAACCCTTTTATTATATGTAAAAGTAACTTACGTTTACGACCTCGGCACTTCTCAAAAGCGATAGTTCAAGAGGCTCTTCTTCAGTATATCCGAGACGGCTGCCCCGGTTGGTTTCCAAGAATCCCGGGTAAATGGAAATTCGAGTTTTAGTTTAAGTATAATCTGGCGTTTAAAGCAGAGCATTCGGCGCTAGCCCTTGAAGACAGACGCAGCTGCATTTAATTCCGTCCTTGGTTGCAGACAAACAGGCTGCACCTCGGGACGAAGCAGACGAAGTAACGAGCCGATCGTAGAAAATAGGACGAAATTCGGGGCGAGGCGGATGAAGTAACGAGTCGATTGTAGAAAGTAGGGCGAAATTCGGGACGAGGCGGGTGAAGTAACGAGTCGATCGTAGAAAATAGGCCGAAACCCGGGACGAGGCGGGTGAAGCAACGAGTCAATTACAGACAAAGTTGTGCCACTACTCCTAGTATTCGCCCGGCGACTAGATGTAGGTGTTCCCGAAGTTCGTAACCCTAGCGTTTCAAAGCTGGTGTATACCTCCGGAGAAGTTTTTATCCTTTAGTTAGGGGGTAGGTGAAATGCTTGTTGGCTGCCTTTCGTTGCGGCGATTTTCTCCTTGACTAATTATATAAGTATCTAAAGGACTGCCCTCTTGTGGGGGGTATGTAAATTCTATTTCAAGATTTATTTTCACGTCGGGCACAATAACCTTACAAGTTATATATTAATAATTGACGAGGCATAAAATGCGCTACCAAATCATCCTCCTTTATTGCTTAGCCGGCTTTACGTAAGTTACGATTATTCGAGTAATACCAGCCTTACTTACTATTATAGCAAACTATCTACCGCACGTTGCCATTCATATTGTGCATGCCAAGTTACGACTGATGGACAAATTGACCCAACTGCGACTGGTTTGATTGCTACTTCCTGTGAATTTGATTTTGATTATGGTAATGGCTCGTCTTTGTTATCCTGTATCATGACTAATATTCAACAGCGGGAGGACTTGCGAATTGGTTTGAAGGCGGTGGTAATAGTAATGCAAAGTATCCTGGCCAATACGTAAGTTGATTTCTCCTCTTCTTGCAACACTGTTCTAATCTTACAGCTTGTGGGTGGGAGTGGAAATTGTATTGATGGTAATACATTCTTTAATTTGTGTCAAGCATTTGGAACCGGGGAATCAGATAGCATTTGTTTCGACTGTAATAATCCCCTTCAGCTCAATCCAGACGGATCTATTCAATGCACCTAAAGAGAGCTTTCTTAAATGAATTCCTCTTAACAAGGAACACAATTCATTCTACTGCGCACTTGATCACTTATCATTATCTTGTGATTCCAACAACAATTTAATTCGAAATTTAACTGTTTTTAAATTCGAAAGCGCGCTTTGAGAAACGCATTGGCAAAACGGAATAAATAATAGGTGCTGTAGTAGCCGAGGCTGTCTACTACGTTTGGCGGCCGGCTGTCTGTACGGAGACAGCGGCATAAAGTGACGGGATTACAAGGCCTTTGCGCGATCAGCACCTTGTAGCTTGAGAAGTTAGTGATTATACATACTATAAATCCCTGTAATTCTAGCTACTAATCCTTAAAGGGACGCTTACAAGGCTCTGTAAGACATTAGAGGGCCAAAGCGCTATTGGCAAAGCAACGATAGCGCTCAGACCCCTAATAAATAATTACTATAGGCTCATTTACCGCATCAGCCCCAGTCTTACAGTGACTAAGCCCTGAAAAGGTATAGTACCCCACTTCCGTGGCTTACAGCTTATTTTCAGGACAGGAGCCTAATGTTACAGAGAAGTTTAAGGGACTGGTCTGCTTAAATCAGACCCTGTAGCCAATTTACAGCGCATATGGCCCTGTAATCCTGTCACTTTATGCCGTGATCTGCGTACCTTAATCTTCCAGTGCATTTAATCTTCTCAGCGCCGATTCAACTTCTTCTTAGCCTCGGTGCCGATTCAGCTTCTTCTTAGCCTCGGTGCCGATTCAGCTTCTTCTTAGCTTTGTGCCGATTCAACTTCTTCTTAGCCTCGGTGATGGAAAAACTCGGAGCCACTTTTTCATAGCAACAAGTTGTCTCTGCTAAATGGAGCAAAATAAGATCTAAGTATTTAAAGAGCCGCATACCCTTTCCTGCTGCAAGAGTAACAATATTAGTACTCTCTATTAACTTATAACTTCAGTTATTAAAGAATACATTTACACCGATAATTTGCCAAATCTGGCCTGTCTTCTTGATTAAGTTCCTGCGATGTACTTAGTTCCTTTTGCTGTTTCTTTACTCTGGGCCTGTGTATCATCTCATCCTTCGATAGTATGTTCTTATTCTATTATTTAATATTATTTGTTTTTGTTACTGTTAATCGCTAATTTAAATTATCTTGCAGGATCTGAACAAGCGTCAAACCACTAGTCCAGCTCTAGTGCCTGTCCTGATATCGTTCAACACGGCTGCAGATGGCTCTGGCACAAGTACGGATTTTACTGCTCTTGCACTTGCGCAGTCAGGGCTGGGTCAGGCAACGGATCTGTACCTTAACCCTCCTTCGCAGTTGATGATAAGTAACATCGGGTCTATTTTACTCAGTTATACTTCCGACCAAGGGCCGGATGGTTCTGTTACGTGTACCTTCCGGGATGCTCTAATATCAACAAACCCAAACAATTATTGTGGGGGAAATGAGGTTACAGTTACTGCGGTGCAGTCTGCGCAAAATGGGGATAGTGGTTGGTAAGTATATTTGCCGTATTTGGGTGCATAAGAGCTGACTCACTGTTCTTAGGATTAGTGCACTCTCGTTGAATTTGCAATGCGTCCAGTGTGTTTATACTCCTGCTTCTGCTTCGGCTTCTGCTTCGGCTTCGGCTTCGGCTTCGGCTTCGGCTTCGGCTTCGGCTTCGGCTTCGGCTTCGGCCTAGGGTAGGGGTTACAAAGCGCAACTTCGAAACGACACTTCAAGGTTGCGTCGCCATTGAGTCACGTACTTGCGCGTAGACAAAGGCGGTCGGGGCGGCAGTATTGTAATTATCTTGAGCTCAAGTCCTTTCGAACTCTCCTTCTCTCCTTAGCTTAGTTCTTCGCAATAAACAGCGTCTTCTATGCAGAAGCTCTTCTAGAGCATCCCTTGCCAGGTCTGTGACACATCGACTGCTGATTTTGACGGCGATACTGACGATTTAAAAAATAGGTTTCGGGATTGTTGGAGTTGTTAGAGTCGTCTTGCGGGTGATTGCTGTCCAGATGCGGACCGAGAAGATTGGGCTAAAGGACCACCTTTGGCGGAGGGGAGTCCCAGAGCACACCGACTCCACATGCCACTGCAGAGAGGGAAGACAGACGGTGGCCCACGTGCTACGGAGCTGTCGCAAATTCCGGGACCTACGACGCCAGGAACGAGTCCGAACGACTCGGGCGACTGGACCTCACGGCAATCTTGAACGAGCAGAAGCCAGCCACGAGGGCGATGCGATTCATGGAACAAACACAGCTCCTTGGGCAATTTAGGACTGTGGAAGAAGCAGTACGCACAGACGAAGCAGAGTAATGGGGGGAGGCTGAAGGTAAGTGGACAGCTGAAGCGGCTACCAAAGAGCCAGACAGGGGTAGTCTTATTTGGAGGATAAGATCCTTACAGCCTAAGGCATAAACAATACCAAGCCCAGTTTTCGCCGCTTTTAAGGTCTCGCAAAATAACTTAAAAAAATTAAATTATCGGGCGCAAAGTGTAATTAATCGCACAACACAACCACAATATTTTAAAAATTTAAAAGTACGCTTTAAATCGCAAAGCTAAGACTTAAAATATTAATTATTTAATTATAAGTCCTGTCGCGTTATAATACATAGTATAAACATGAATAAAAAGCAATACGGGAGTAGGATCCACTTATTAAAGTGGCCGGGCCTTGGCAAGATTTCTTGCTTAAGTGACTGGAACAGGGAATTAATGCCTCAGGTTTTCGTCCTCCGATTAAGACTACCCGCCAGACACAATCAGAGACATATAGAAAGCACTTCTGAAAACGTGTATATGTATATAGACGTAGATAGAAGCCCGACCATGTATAGTGCTAAGCCATAGAAATGCATTAAGTAAGGTAAGGTCAGTCCTTATAAGATCTTTAAGAGAGTAATGGTCCTTAAAGTATATATATATTTCGGGATAATTAACTTAATATTAAATAAATCTTAAATAAGTTAAGATATAAGACTTATTCAATATTTACTTTATTCTTATTTTTTTTTTCTTTATAATATTATTATAATTTATTTAAATATTTATCGGATATAATTTTTTTATAATTTAATTATAATAATAATAATTAATTAATTTTTTTTTAATTAATTTATTAATTTATTTATAATAATATAATTTTATATTAAAAGATTAAATATAAAAATATTAATATAATATAAAATAAAATATATAAAAAATTATAAAAAAATTTAAAAAATTAATAATATTATAACGACAAGAACTAAATAAGTGTCGTGAATAAAGATCTTGATTCTTAAGTCTAATTAAAACTTAAAGCTAAAGAGAAAAAAAGAAAAGTCGAGAAAAGAGAAGTAAGTTATTCTTAACGTCTCTTTAGCTTTAAACTAGTGACGCATGTAATGTAGTAATTATATAATATATATCGTCACTAAGTAACGTATAGTATATATTGCCGTTATATTATCCCCCCCTCGAAAAAGAGCTTGTCCCGAGCGTTAAAGGTGATAAAAGAGAGTATAAAAAAAATATATATAAATAAATCCTTAAAAAAAACAGTCTATTTCCAAGTACCCGAGCTAATATACTGTCTCTAGTCAATCTCCGTGTTACGAACCACCATTGAGGCCTGAGGCTCGGGCGTCGGAGGAGACGTCACAGAGAACCCAATGGCATATAACGAGGTTACATGAAAGGCTAAGGTCACGTGATGGAGTCCATCACGTGATGGAGTCCCGGGGGATGGAGTCCCTAAACGGAAAAGAACTCCAGTTCCAGGGACTCCATGGGAGTAGGACTTCACGAAATATAAAGGCCTATATAGTCGGGATTTTTTCTTAAGTAGATAGGAGTTTTATATTTAATTTAAATAATATTTCTTATATATTTATAATTATATAATACTTTAGGATATTATATAATAATATCTACTAGATTTATTAAGACTTTTTATTTAAGACCCCCTAAATCCCTAATATATTAAAATTTATTTTTATTATAATAGACTATAAATATTATACTTTAAGTATTATTATATTATAATATTAAATTAAAATAAGTTAATTATATTTATTAAAGGAGGTAATAATAAAAAGAAGATTATATAGGAACGGGAGACGCTTATCCCGAAAGAGGATTTTATTTCTGGGGATCTTAAAATTAAGTTATTTAATAAATTTAAAGAAAACTAGTCTAGACTAGATTTATTTTTGGCCTAGTATAAACTTTATATAATTTTTAATAAATATAAATTTAAGATAAAAATTTAATAAATTTTATAAATTATTATAATATTATAAAAAAATATTTTTAACTAAATTAATCTTTTTTTAATTAATTATATAAAGTATAAGAATAAATAAGAATAATATATTAAGATTATAAAAAATAATATTATTAAGTATTTTTATATTATAAAAGGATTTAGCAAGGGAATATAATAAATATTTAGAGATATTAAAAAAGAGATTATAATAAAATAAAACCTAAAATATTTTAAATAAAAGAATTTAATAATAATCTATATAATAAGTTTTTAATAATTAGTAATAAAAATCTAGTGGAATAAAATAATGTTATAATATTAGTTTTATATTAATCTTAAGGACGGGATTAAGAATAAGATAACTAGGTCTAAGAAATTAAATAATCTATAAGAATTTATTATATTAATAATTAAAATTAATAATTAAATATATAAATATAGTCTTAAAAAATAAAAATAATATTTATAAAAATATAAAAAAAAAAAGACTTTAGATAAATATTATTTATTTATAGAACTAAATATTATTTTATAAATAATAAAAAAAAAAAAAATCTTTAAGAAAAAAATATAAAAATATTAAAAAAAGAAATTATATTTTAAATATAAATTATTAAGATATATAATAAGATTTTATTATAAGAATAAAATTTTATAAAAAAAAAAATAATTTTATATTATAAGTAGGAATAAAAATTATAATTTATTAGAAATATATATAATTAATAAGATAAAGAAATACTTAAGAGTTTATAAAGTGTCAAGATATAATTAATAATATTAATAATAATTATTAAATATTTTAAAAGAATAATTAAAAAAAGAATATATATATATATAGATTAATAATACTAATAAATCTAGTAATCCTATAGAATTAAATATAGATAAAAAAAAATTATTAATATTAAAATAATAATCAGGAATTATATAAAATAAAATATTATTTATATGGCCCGACGGATGGTCAAGAATAAGAGAGATATAGAAAGTAATTTAGAGAGAAGTATTTCCGAGAAATAATAATACTAGAGAATAAATATTAATTCTATAAAATAATAAGTCCGATATTAAATAAAGAAAATTAAAAGAAATTTTTATTAAAGGACCTAACTAAAAAATATAATAAAAAGTAATATTCCAGGATTATTAATAAATAAAATAAAGAGAGATTAATAATAATTAGATATATATATTAATTTTATTTAACTTAGGATCTATATCTAAATAAAAAGAATTAAATAACGGAGAAATATAGGAATTATTAGTCCAGGGACGGGATTAAAGATTATAGATAAATATATAAAATAATTAATAATTCTTTTATAAATTATATTCTTTTAAAATAATTTATAAATTTAAAATTAAATAAATATATAAAGTATAAATTATAAAATTATTTAAGGAAATATTATAATAATAAATTAATATATTCTAGAAATATCATAAAATAACTAGTATAAAAGAATAATAGTTTATTATAATAATCATTATTAAAATAATTAAATAAAGTAATAGAATATAGATTATAATTAACTCGGGAATTATAGGGAATTTTATATCGAGAGAAGTGATATTATGATTAAAGCTAAAAACTAGAATTAAATATTATTTTTATAAGTTTAAGATAATTAATAAAGAATTTATTAATAAAAAATCCGGGATAATAAAAATAAAAATAATAAAAATTATACTTAAAATATCTAGAAAATATTTAAAGTATATTATCTTTAATATTATATTTATTAAATAATATAAAATTATTTTAAAAATATTATAAATTTAATATTATAATCCTAATATTAACTAGAAATAAAGAATATTATTATAAGATAAATATTTTAAGAAATATTTAAATATATAAAGAGGAAAAATAAGATTAATTTCTTTAAAAAATCCTAAAGAAATATATATTATCTTTTAAGAAAAGTTAAAATACTTAATATATAAAAAATAAGATTTATTTTTAAAATAAATATTAAAAGAATATAATAAATTTATAGAATTATTTAGAGAGAAAATAAATATTAAAGTCTTATCTTAATATAAATAATAAGATTATAATATATTATTAAAAAAAGAAAAAAAATTTTTTTTTTTATTAATTTATTAAATATCGAAGGCCAATCTTAAAACGCTAAGGGAATATATTAATAAAAATCTAAAGAAGGGATTTATTAAATTATTAAACTCACTAGTAAGGAGTCCGGTATTATTTATATTAAAAAAAAATAAAAAATAAAAATTTTATATTAATTATTAAAAATTAAATATAATTATTATTAAGGATTATTATATATTATCGCTTATAAATAAATTATAAAATAAACTTAATAAAGTAATAATATTTATTAAACTAGATTTATATAAAATATATAATTTTATTTATATAAAAAAAAATAAAAAATAAAAAATAATATTTTAATATAAATATAATTATTTTAAATATTAGATTATATTTTTTAAATTTATTAATATATTAATAATATATATAAGAATAATTAATATTATTTTTAAAGAATACTTAAATAAAATATATATTATATATTTAGACGATATTCTAATATATTTAAAAATAATAAAATAATATATAAAAAATATAAAAAAAATATTAATAACTTTATTTAAAATATAATTATTTTATAAACTAGAAAAATATATATTTTATTAAAAAAAAAAAAATTTTTTAAAATATATTATTATTTCTGGAAAATTATTTATAAATTTATTAAAAATTAATATTATTCTGGAATAAAAGAAATCAACCAGCGTCAAGAAAATATAATTCTTTCTAGAATTTATAAACTTTTATTAAAGATTTATTAAAGAATATTCTATTATTATTATTTTATTTATAAAATTAATAAAAAAAAATAAAAATTTTAAATAAATTTATTTAGTATAAAATACTTTTGACTAACTTAAAAAAAACTTTATATATATATTTATATTATTAACATTTAATCTAAAAAAATAAATTATTATAAAAATTAATTTATTAGACTATATTCTTGAAATAATATTAAGTCAATAAAACAAAAAATAAAAATAATAATTAATAATATATTATTTCTAAAAGTTATTTTTAATAAAACTTAATTATAAAATCTATAATAAAGAATTACTAATAATTATAAATATTTTTTAAGAATAAAAAATATATTTAAAAGAATTTAAATATTAAATATAAGTCTATATAGATTATAAGAATTTTATTTATTTTATTATAATAAAAAAACTTAATTAATAATAAATATATTAGACAGAAATACTTATTATATATAACTTTTGAATTTTATATATTAAAGGAATAAAAAATATTAAAGTAGATACTTTAAGTAAAAAACCCAAATATTTAATTAATAAAATATATAAATTAAAAGTAATATTCAAGAAAGAAAATAATTTATTAATATTTAATATATAATAATTTATAGTAATTATTAATTTTTTTATTAATATAGACGAATAAAATAAATAAATTTAAAAATAATATATAATAAATATTATAGTAAAAGAATAATTAGGGAATCCACGAGGGGATTTTAGTCTTAATTCTTATAGACTATTATTATTTTAGGAATAAATTTATATATCTTTAGATATAAGAAGAAATCTCGTTAAATATAAATATAAATTATTAATTTATAAATATCAGGAAATATAAAAAATACTAGAATAAATCTCCAGGATATATTATTTTTTAGGGGTCAGGAAGATTATAAAGAATATAATATAAGAATATAATATTTATATATAGAATAAGATTATAAGATATATTCCGTATAACAAGATATAATTTTATAATATATTTTTATAATCTTAAAAATTTATTATTATAGATTTCGTGATTAAGTTATTATTCTTAAGGAAATTATAAATAAGATATAAATATAATTTTATCCTGATTATTATAAATAGACTAACTAAATATATATATATAATATTATATAATAAGTCTAATATAATTAAAAAATTATTATATATTTTATTTTAGACTATTATTATAAATTATAAAGTCTTGAAAAAGATTATTTTAGACCAGGATAAATTATTTATATTTAAGTTTTAGATTATATTAATAATTTTAATAAAAATAAAAAAAAAACTATTATTAGTGTTTTATTTATAAATAAATAAATAAATAAAAAAAATTAATTAAATAATAAAAATATATATATATTATTATATTAATTATTAATAAAATAATTAAATTAAATTATTATTTTTAATATAATATTTATATAATAATATAAAGTTAAAAACTATAAATATTATTCTATTTTTTATAAATTATAAATATATCTTAATAGTATATAATATATTCTTAATTAATAAAATATATATATAATAAATTATTATTAAAATCAATAAGATTAAAATATTATATAAAAAATTAATTATAGATATTAAGTTTATTATATAATAATTAATAATATATTATAATTAAAAATATAATATAAAATCTAAGTTTAAAGAAAGGAATAAGATTTATTTATTTAAAAAAAATATTAAAATAAAAAAATTAAATAATAAACTAGATTATAAGAAATTAAAATTATTTAAAATTAATAAAAAAATTAGATCTATAAATTATAAACTTAGACTATTAAAAATAATAAAAATATATCCGGTATTTTATATATTATTTCTTAAATTAATATTTCTAAATATATTTATTATATTAATTATAGAAGTTTAATAATTAAATTTATAAAAGAAATATAAAGTCAAGATTATTTTTAATTATTAATATATTTAAAAAAAAATTAAATATTTAATTAAATAAAAAAAATATTTATAATTAAAAAATACTTAAAAATTAAAAAAAAATCTTAATTATTTTAAGAAATTTAAAAAGTTCTATTATAAAAATCTATATTTATCTAGAACTTCTTGTTCTCGTGAAGAGCCTGGTCAAGAAGATTTTTTAATTTAAAGAAAGATAATCAGGAGAACTTGGGGCATGGACTCGAGAGAGGGATAGGGAGTCGGCGACGACAAGGACCGGAAAAAAAATAATAAATAAATTTATAAATAAACGAGATAAAGGACTCTAGATAATTTTTAAAATTATAATATTATTTAGAATATATATATTTTAAATAATGGAAAGAAAAATTAAGATTTAGTCAATAGGAATAAAATTATTTAATATAAAATAAATAAGTTTTATCCGGGCGGGCGGAGGACTTAATATATAAGACAAGGGTAATATATTCTTTATATTTAATATAAGAAATAAAAGATATAATAATTAAAGAAGAAAGAGAAAAAGTAAAACAGGTAATATTTTTTATATAGCGGAATATTACTAGGACAAAAAGGGGATAATATTATAAATTATCATTAAGGCCTAAGGCTCGGGCGTTGGAGGAGACGTCATAGAGAATCCAATAATATATAACAAGATTATATAAAAGACTAAGGTCACGTGATGGAGTCCATCACGTGATAGAGTCCCGGGGGATGGAGCCCCTAAACGGAAAAGAACTCTAGTTCCAGGGACTCCATGGGAGTAGGACTTTATAGAACACGAAGGTCTATATAGTCGGGACTTTTCCCCAAGTAAATAGGAGCTTTATACTTAATTTAAATAATATTTCTTATATATTTATAATTATATAATACTTTAGGACATTATATAATAATATTTACTGGACTTATTAAGGCTCCCTGCCTAAGACCCCCTAAATCCCTAATGTATTAAAGCTTGCTTTTATTATAATGGACTATGAGTATTATACTCCGGCCGATTAATTATTATTTTATTCACCTCAGCTTTTAGTTTACTCTTAGTTCCGTTATAAGAATTACTTAATTTAAAATCATTAGAATTATTATAATCGTCATAATCGTTATCGTTAATAGCGACGACTATAACTTATCTATTAAGAATAATTCTAGCAAGGATATTATATAGAGTTAAGGAATAATTCTTAATCTAATAGTCTTTTAAATCACACCTAATGTACTTGTTATTTTGCTTATATTTGTCGCGTAATTCTAATGTTATAGAGCAAGCTAGTATTTTCGGTAAAATGAATGAATTCAATAGATTTAAAGAAGGAAGAGAGGGAGGATTCGGAGAAGTCGTCATAAAAGCACTAATTGTCGTGATTATATTAATTTTATTAAGATTCATGAGATCGTGGATAATTTTCGGAACTTGAACGTATAGCGGAGTAGTTATTTTCGACATAAGTTACTAAATAATTTAAAGATATTTAAGATAAGTTATTGGCAAATTTAATTAGTTTTATAATCGACTATAAATAATATCGTTTAAGTCATTTCTAAAACTAATAATTTTATTAACGTCTATCCAGGTTTCGCTACTAGCTTTATATAATGTATACTCGAACTTAGTAATATAGATTAGCAAGGAGTCGGTATCTTGTTTAAGTCGATATAGCTTATCCTCTACTTCTTGCCGCTTGTTAAGGTTATCGTATACCCGCGCGAGTTATTCCAGGATCGAATTATAGTCCCAAACTTGACTGGATTTAGCGACCGATAGTTATAAGAGGATTATGCTTTGAACGGAGCTATCGAGATTTAGGTAAACATAGTAAAATTACGCAACGGCATCTCTAATAGCCTCGCCGTCGACCTATAGCTTGGCCTTGACTGAGGGAAGCCAGGTGTCGAACTTATAGATTAATCTAGCGAACTTGTCAGGGTCAGGGAGTCTTGCCCGGGGACGTGGTGATGGTGTTGTCGACGGAGCGGCAAGCTGAGCCTGCAACGTTATGATTTCAGCGCGCAGGCATTCGAACTCGGCTTAAACCTGTGCTTGAAAAGGGTCCATTTCAAGGGAATATTAAAAAAAAGGCGTAAAAATCAAAAAAATTATAAAACAGGGGTGTGCTGGCGGCGTTTGTATTACCGTCAATACTAAAAATCCAGTAATAATAATAATGACAATAAGGCGTGCTGACGACGTTTATATTATTGACAATATTAATGACTATAATAATAATAATAATAATGACTTAATGTAATAATAATAATAAGTATAGCTTATAAGATATAATATTAGTTATAGGGAATAAAGGAGCTTTAAGTAATATAACGGCAGGAATTAAGTAGGTATTATGAATAAAGATCTTGATTCTTAAGTTTAATTAAAACTTAAAGTTAAAGAGAAAAGAAGAAAAGTCAAAGAAAGAGAAATAAATTATCCTTGATATCTCTTTAGCTTTAAATTAATAGCGCATGTAATATAGTAGTTATGTGATATATATTGTCACTAAGTAATATATAATATATATTATTATTATAAATATAAAAATTTATTTTTTTATTTAAAAAAAATTATAATAAATTAATTTTATTTTTAAAATTAATAATTATAATTTTAAAAAAATTAAATTATATATTAAAATTAAAAAAAAACTTTAATATTAATTATATATAAAAATATAAATAATAATATTATTAATATTATAAAATATTTATTTATTATATTTAAATTTTTTATTATTAATAAAACTATAAAGTTTTTTTATATTTATAAAAAATATATTAATTTATTAAATATATATTAAAATATTATTTTTTATTTATTTTAAATTTTATTTTATTTTTTATATATTATATAAAATTTTAAAATAAAATAAATATAAAATATATATATTAATATTAATATAATTATAATATTATAATTATATCGA
>Ga0302221_10000961_pt1 | contig 19047 bp, 9 predicted proteins | sample II_Palsa_E2_1_FD_193517 | JGI IMG/M metagenome (GOLD analysis project Ga0302221, IMG submission 193517) | Peat permafrost microbial communities from Stordalen Mire near Abisko, Sweden - II_Palsa_E2_1 | ecosystem: Environmental > Terrestrial > Soil > Palsa > Peat permafrost | place: Sweden... | reverse complement strand
AAACATGGACACAAGCTTAATACATATTATCCATGGCTTCATTGCAAGCTTCATCTGCCTCCCAGTTCTCTGACCGCGGAATCCAAATGTATTCGATATCCCCTAAGTCTGTCACTATGTCATGCAGATAAGAAGCTTCCTCGATTAGATCACGATTCGCAACCCGATAGCCAGCCGCATTTTTCCAGCCATTCTGGGTCCAGTTGTAGATCCATTCGGTCATGCATCCGATGGCGTATCTGGAGTCCGAGTATAGCTTCACCTTCAAGCGGAGGTAAAAAAAAAGCTCGTCATACTTTTCCAGAATTTGTTCCAACGCAACGATAATGGCTGTAATTTCTGCCCTCTGGTTTGTTGCTGGTGGATATGGAGGTAAGTATCTGATCCATGTTTTATGCCTTCCGCGTCTGTTTTTGAAGACTGCAGCGGCCGCGCCTGGGGAATCTGGTCGTCCGTTACGTCTGCAACCGCCGTCGACGTAGACTTCCATAAAGTAAACCATTTTCTTGGGAGAAGCTGGAAACAAGTCCACTGGGTATTCTGGCATTCATTAGAATACTTGTACGGTCAAACATGATAAGTGACTTACTGATATGGTATCTTTCACTTCAAGGAGCTTGATAGGATGCTGAAAGTCTTGAATTTAGGCACCAGAATGAAGCTTGATTCGGAGTTGCAGTCGGATTGGAATCTTTGGGAAGGAGAGGGAGGATGGCTCAGAGCACTCCGCAGTCGGAACTTCCGAAAGGGGAAGCAGCATTCAAATTTCTCGAAAATATTCTGGCTTCCCTGGCGAAATTATTGGAAGCTTCCTAAAATGCTGAAATGCGTTGATCTCGGCCTGGGTTGTCACAGTTTCGGGGTGGTATGAATGATAGTCTGGTTTCTAAGACTGTGACTGGTTCGCGTGTTGGAGGGGGATGAAGTCGCTACGCTGTACTTCGTAGGCGAAGAATGTCTTTTTTCATGAAGCTGCCAGCAGCAACTTCTGTCTTGGAGTTACTGCTGGTCAGACCACAGATCGTACAACGTTGTTGATGTTGTCTCGAAGATTTGATTGATGCAGACGGATGGAAATTAAAAACTTGGCGGGAGGGGTCGGATCACGTGGTATGCTAACTCTTTTCAGGTACCTTCCCGCCCTATCTATCTTTCTTTTTTCTTTTTCTGAGAAATCTATTCTATCTAAATATATCCGTATGCTCCTTTATTCTCCCTCTGAAGCCTAGAAACACCTGCCGAACAAAGATATCAGAAATTGCACGAGCCCAGTGCTATTTTTTCTCCTTATGCCTGCGTCAGGTACTTCAACATCTTCGACCACTTCTGTGGTACCTTTCTCGTTGTTGGTACTTGAAGATTTCTTCATGCTACTTGAAGAAGCACTTGTATTCATTTTGTCAATTTTGATTGCAACTTTGCCCCCATTTCTGAGCAAAATTTTGGGTTCCCCCGGGACCCGCTCACACTTTTCCGGATCTTCCGAAATATGCCACCCAAGTGGAGGATAAATTTCACCATTTGTCCCTTGTGGAACATCAATGGTAATCTGGCCAGTTCCTTGCGCTTCCTCAACGGTCAAAGAAACAGCAATCTCACCAGCTGGAGTGTGAAGTTGAACATCGACAGAAGTCAGGCCAGCGAGAACGGGGTGAACGCTCCACTTCACCCATCCAGGCTCAAGTGGCTCAAGGCCAGCTAGGTATTTTGGAAGCAGAAATACTGGCCACGTTGACCATCCGTGCACTAGAGAAGTGTCGTTGTGGATCGGACTGCCATTTTCAGCCATGGCTTCCCAATGACCTCCCGAGTAGTTGGGATTTGAGGGGTTTGACATCTCTGCCCAAACTTTCTCGATCAATTGTATTGCTTTGACTCCTTCGTCCTGGGAGAAAAGTGCTTCTGCAGCAAAGCCACTCGCATATGGACTGATGATTTTTTGTTTATCCCATGTTTCCAAATTTTGAAATGCTAGTGGAGGCTGGTCTATGGAAGCGAGGATTTGAATCGTGTTCGGATGAGATGGTGAGATGCCAAGAGTGGCGCTGTATGCGTTGATATCTTGGCATATTCCGTTCGGAGAGGCATTATCAGTCATCCGTAAAGTGCCAAGCTCTGCATTCAACAAATGGGAGACGATAGACTTTTTCAGCTCGTCGGCCTGGCTGGCAAACGTGTCCTTGACCCCAAGGAAGGTGCTCATCTGGCTCATGGACTTTAAAGCATCATAAAAAGCGAGATTGATCTTTCCAGATGCACCGAAATGTGGTCCACCAAGTGGTAGCCAGTCCACTAGAAGGAGTTAGGAATTTTTCTCGAAAAGGCTCACACCTAAAGAAAAACTTACTAGAAAGTGGTGGTGGGGCAACAATAAGCCCTCTTTCGTCCTTGAATCTCTCCGTGAAAGCCACCAACTTTTCGAATCGGCCCCAAATATGCTTCACGATAGTGGAGTCACCAGACTGCATCCAATATTCTCTGGTCACAACGATCAGTGCCAGGGCGTAGCTGAGTGAGTAGAAGGCGTAAGTTGGAGGCTCCATGTCCACTTCTTCATGGACAGGAGCTTGGATCGGACATAAATTTCCTATATACCCTTCCGATGTCTGATGGCTGGAAAGTAAAGTGATGCTTCCGAGGATAGCATCGAATCGTGCTGTCGAATATGCGATTGATCGTCCCATTACGAATAGATCTCCCGAAAAGCAGGCTCGATCTCTCTTCGCGCCATCGATTGTACAAGCCAGTTGATTTGTGCCAACTGCGAAATCAGCAAGTGTTCGTTGCTTGTCCGCTAGCAAAAAGTTGTTCTGGTAAAGAATCTTCTCCCGCATATCCTTCACAAGTAGTGATCGGTAAATTGCGATATAATGAGCTGGTCCACCGAACGCGATTGAGCCGCTGTTGTTGTTGCCTCCAAGGATTGGATGCAGCTGCAATTCCGTCAGACTTGCCACCTTCTGGCCTTCGATTTCAACAACCACAGAATCCCCAAGAGCTAAAATCTTGATCTTCAACCACCCTTTCAGATCGAGCTCTGGTAAACTCCAACTCCCTCTTGGGATTGGAGGAAATATCCCATCAGTATGAGAAAGTCCTTCTACTGCTGCGAGAGACCTCGTCGCCACATCCAGACAGAAGATGAGTCCATTCGCAACCATATGGACGCCCCAGCTTGCCCCACCAGATTCAATCTTCACATCAAACTCAACAACTTTATCCTCCCACCGTGTTCCAACCCGACAAGGAGCCCAATGCTGACCCTGTATTCGCGTTCCTTGTTCTGTAACATCCCATGCTTCAGCAGTCTCCCCAGCGTCAACGGTACACATATCAACTGTTTTAGCTCCATCTTCCCAAATTCTGTTCAGAAGTTCGTTTGAACATCTGAAAGTACTTTTCGAAACGGCTGCAGGTCGTTGGTGGCGGAATCCGATGGAGGAGAATGTGATCGAGCAATTCGGTGATTTGAGGACAAGTTTCTGGAATCTTTGGGATTTCTGGGCGAATCTTGATTCAACATATTGAACCTCCTCAGATGTTAAGAATGAATGAGTATTCACTCGGTATGTGTCCATGGCGTTGGAGAATAAAAGGAATGGTCCATCACCTGCAAAAAGTTATACACGGACAAGTTTGAGGGTGACAAGACGTACCTTTTTCTTTCTCAATCCCTGCTCGTGTCTCACTGTAAGTTATCTCTAGCAAAGCTGTTCCTTCTTCACTTTGTACATGGGCAGTTTCGAAGAACGGTATGCCTCCCACGGCTCGTCCATAATCCAGTATGACAAATGAAACTCCGCCATCGAGTGTGGAGAGTTGAATGGTTTTAGGGAGTGGTACCTTTTGCCCCAATATAGTCAAAACCTTGACGGGAAAGCTTGATGTTGACATAGTCGATGGAAACTTAAAAGATTATCAAATTTTAAATTCATGAAGCAAGCAGAACAAGGTGACATTTAAAGTGGTAGATCGTTGGCCCGTGATATTCATGTTCTCTAATCAAATTTGAACAGGGAACATCCCTCGACTCGAAATCATTGGGCCTCTAATAACTCGGTTACAGCTTTTCCATAGCTCACCCGCCGTCTTGATGTGGAGTGAAAGTGGCAAGAAGGCGTCTGGGGTAGAAGGGTCAACTGCAAGCTGCCAAGAAGTTCCAGATGCAACTGGGTTCCCACTCAGCTACTCAAAGTCCACATGCAAAAAACGCTATAGTTATGAGTGACCTGCCAATGTGTCTACCCAATTGAAAGCCTTTGGGTGGTAGTTTGGCAGTTCCGGGCCGGGCGTCCACATACGGAACGTTCTATGCGAAGACCAAGTGGACATTCTCGGCTCCCAATCTTTTGACCGATTTGCCCCCGCACTACCCCGCCGCCCCGCCAGAACCCGCTTCCAACCAACCTCCGCATGAGAGACAAGATATTCGCACTATGAGAACCAGGATCTCTCAATTGTGACCAATTTGGTCCAATTGTGGACTCGACACGAGTCCAACCCATATGTCCATGTATGTGACTGGAAGAGTCGAAGTCCTCGACTCAGAAAGTCAACAATTCGCTTAGAGTGGAGTGATATTTCGCAAGAAATCAATAGGAAACAATTTGGGAGAACCAAGACTTAAATCTTGGTAACCTTGAATATAATTCTTGTCTACGTGATCTGGAAGTCTTCGAAAGTGACCTCAGCTTCACCCTCCGAACTCTGACTCGAAGCAAAGACCCCAAAGATCGTCCCCGTGAAATCATACCCCGAAAACTCAATGGCACCCATCTTACCAAGTGTTGTCCAAGCCCCATTCTCTCCCACTCTATAAAACAAAACATACGCTTTCGGAGTGGCTGTGATCTGGAAGTTTATCGTATCCGTCAACTCGAGGGGCTCGGACTTAGTCTCAGGCTCATCACCCAGCATTTTGTTGGTTTTGCTAAAGCATATTGAGGACGTGGAGAAATCGTAGAAGATCTCTGCGTGGCGGATGGACTTCTTCCATACCGTCAAGCCTGCAGATATTGTGCTGCCTCTCTGAAGTGGGTTTAGTGTGACACTTGCAATGCAGTCTTGCAAACGCTGTCTCCTTCCGACAAAAGTCGTTGTCCCCGTGAAAGAAGAGAGCGCAGTCGTTCTTGGGCTGAGTTTCAGTACGCGATTGTCAGAAGAAAAGGTGTAATCATCGAGATTTGGGGTACGAATGTAGACATAGTCATATCTCTTGCTCTCGTCTGGGATGAATTAATCCTTCGTTCCAGTATTGGATATCTGAGCGCGTTCAAATTCCAACTTCGGAAACTCAATCCTCGGCCAGCCTCCTTCTGGCCATTCCACAGGTACAAGGAAAGTCTCTCTTCCCATTGGGTAGCAGCCATCCATGTTTCGAATTCCCAGCACCGTGATCCACCACTTCCCATCTCCATCCTGGAAAAGATCGCCATGTCCTGTGTTCTGGACGACACTTCTCGTTCCATACGCCGTAAGTACTGGATTATTCTCATAGCTTTTATACGGGCCCCAGATATCCCTCGAGCGAGCCATCGTGATCATATGATGTTCAAAAGTCGCCGCTTCAGCAGTAAGAAGATAGTACCAGCCATCTTTCTTGTAGATATGGGGTCCCTCAGCATCTGCCTTCCCCGCGAAACCATGCCAGATCTTCTTCGTCTCCGAAAGAGCTTTTCCTGTTTCAATATCGACTTCAAATTGGCTAATATGGCATTTTAGATTGAGGAGATTTGATGGTCTCCAGGAGCCTTGGATGTAGACTTTCCCGTCGTCATCGAAAAATAGGCTTGGGTCGATGCCGCTGAAGTCGAACCAAATTGGGTCACTCCATTCTCCTGACCAGATATCCTCTGTCGTGACATAGAAGTTGCGCATTATGAGGTTTGGTCCTTCACCCCAGTCGTTTGTGCAGATGACATAGAAGATTCCATTGTGCTGTCTGATTGTTGCTGCGAAGAGCCCGGTAGTGGCGACGAGCACGGTGTTTGGGCCGATTGGGAACTTTTCTGATGTGGCTTTTGTCAAGTCGATTTGACTCGGTCTATGTATGGCATTTCCTGGTTGCAATTAGTGTTTGCTTGACATCAAGCGGAGCACTTGCCTACCAATTTGTGTCCAGGAGTTCAGATCTTTCGAGGCATAGATGGGAAGTCCAGGAAACATGTGAAAGGATGAATTGACTAGGAAGAAAGTTCCATCATGAAAAGTTACAGAGGGATCTGGTGAGAACCCCGAGATGATGGGATTTGAGTATTTCGTGGTCATCCTCTGGATTCTCAAACGTCGTCACTTGGTTGAAACTGCAGCTCGTGAGGATTGAAGACAACTAGGCAGACACAATGTAAACGATAGGTTTAGGATGTTTAATTGAAGCAAAATCCAGATTTCAGTGTCAAAAATGGCAGGTATTGAAAGAGTAAACTCTTTTGATTCAGAAAGGGTCATTCTGCACGAATCACATAATTGATGAGCTCTCCCGAATTCGAATGAAGGAGAGACGCGACGGACCCCGCAGCTTCAGTTGGAGAACGCGCCTTGCAGGAATTAGCGGAATTTGGCCGACATCAAGCTCGCTCTAAGCTGTCCCGAGACAATCGAAATCGCTAGACTTCCTTTTGCTGAGTTGCCTTTGAAGTTGACTTTGTAGTCGGCTCTCAAAAAGGGGGCAATAGCCGAGCCGTCGGCTGAACTCCGCTTCAACACCAAGTGGACAATATCCACATCTCCCGCTCGAAGCTCATCAATTCGTCAGCGCCGTCCACATAGTCCGCTTAAGCTCAGGAAAACAAAGTCAGAGCACGCCACCATTTCTCAACCTCCTTTCCCATCCACGAAGGCGATCCACCCAAGATGCAAATGCAAACGCGACCTCGCCCACACCAATCCCCGCAATTTCTTTACCCCGACTCCACAGTTCTCTGCCGGTAGTCTAGGCAGGCTGAGTCTGGCAACTTTTTGAGTATGGAAATACTTAAGAAGCATCAACATCCGTAAATAAGCTGGTCAAGTTGAGCATCAAAGTCTTCACTTCATCATTCGTCCTTTTTCAACCAAAATTGCACAAAAAGACATGGCGGATACAGCGCAAGACTCGAAAGAGGTGAAGGCTATTCACCTCGAGAGCGTGGCTCCTCACGACAATGGCCAGTATTCGAGTGAAGAAGACGCTGCACGCGGAGCTGCAATCCTGGAAGAAGAGAATCAGCTTTCATTATGGTATAATGCAAAGCTGCATTGGAGAGCACTTCTGATCTGTAAGTCCAGCGTAACTCTATTGAAGTACCACAAGAAATGCTGAACAAGTCTCTTAGGCAGCGCCTCCTTCACAGCTGGCATGGCATTTGGATATGATACCGTCGTGAACGGTGCATCAATCTCGATGCCTGCCTTCTTCCTCTACTTCGGAGAAATCGGCCACACTGGCCCGTATCTCCCTTCAATCTGGACGTCTCTGTGGACTGCCATGTCAGCACTCTGTCAAGCAATCGGTGCTTACTGTGCTGGCTTCTTCTTGGATCGAGTTGGGAGGAAGTGGCCCGCAGTAGGCGCCGGTTTGATCACAGTGGTTGGTACGGCCGTGCAGTATACCAGCCATACCAGAGGTTCATTGATGGCTGGGAAGATGGTTACGGGTCTTGGAATCGGTGTTGCAATGGCTACTGGAACGAGTTATGCCTCAGAGGTCAGCCACTCCGACACACTCTGCACATTTCTTGTACTGATTTGAAGATCAGGTCGCACCACTTAAACTTCGTGCGCCAGTGCAGTCCGCACTCGTCCTGTTCACAGTCTTCATGCAGGGCGCTGCTCTTGGTATAATCCGCTCCTTCGTCCCGAATATCGCACAACAAGCCTTCCGCGACGTCTTCGCTATTCAATGGGCTGTCGGCTTGATCCTTATCCTCGCCTTTGCAGTGACACCCGAGTCACCTGTATATCTCATCAACAATCACCAATACGAAAAAGCACATAAAGTGATGAGTTTTATTTACGGCAAGGAAAACGACCCCGACGCTCGCCTTGCATATCTGATCAAGCTCATCAGAGAAGAGAACCACTCTGAGCATGAGAGGGGCACTTACTTTGATTGTTTCAAAGGGACGGATTTGAAGCGTACTCTTACTGTGATGCTCATCTACACAGCAGCCAACTTCGCTGGCGCTGCTTTCCTCTCTCAATCTATCTACTTCTTGATCACCGCTGGTCTGCCCGCTATCCACAGTTTCGATGTCTCGGTTGGTGGTTTTGGCTTGGCTTGTATCATCATCGTGGCGAGTTGGTTCGTAGGTGAATACATCCATCGCCGAACCGGCTTTCTCGCTGGCTTGGCTATCAACTTCGTCTGCATGTTGATCGTCGGCTGTCTTTACTACAGCAAGGCGAAAGGTGCTCTCTGGGCAATCGCTGTCGTTATGTAAGTCGTCCTCTTCCTCAAAACCTTGGTCTGTTCGCTAACAATGCGTAGGAATCTCGACATCTCCCTCCAAACCTCTCTTATCCAAGGGATGGGGTGGCCAATTGCCGCCGAACTGTCTTCCTACCGTCTGCGTGCCAAAACTATCTCCATCGGTGTCATTTGCCAAACGCTTTCCACCTGGCTCACCTTGTTTACTGTACCGTACATGTATAATGTCGACTCTGGGGATTTGGGAGCTAGAACAGGGTTTGTGTTTGTGGGTACGACGATGTTATTGCTGGTTGCAGGGTACTTCATGGTACCGGATACCACTGGATTGACAGCTGAGCAGATTGATCATGCTTATGATCAGCGTGTTCCCCCTAGGCAGTTCCGTAAGATTGTCGGGAGCGAGGAGTTTTCACCGGAGGAGAAAGGACTCGAATCTTAAGGAATCATTACTTTTTCTAGAGGCTGACTTATATCTTTAAAGAATAATTACTCAAGCTATTTGTAAGATTTGCTGTCTTCTAGAGCGGATATAAATCAAGTCTTTGTCGCACGTCGCAAATCTCATAATGGCTCCTTGCCCTTTAAGACTCATGTCATGTTGAAATTTGTTACAATTCCCCCGTCTCTCCCTTATCCACTCAGTCCATCTACTTTCATTTTTCTTTAAATATCTCCTCCAAGTTCTCTCGGTGGAAAGATTAGTATCCTGCAATCTCTCCTTTTTATCTGTAAGCTTAAGAGGAAAGATGAGGTAAAGGTGACGTTATGAGATTTGCGATGTGCAACAAAAACACGTCGTTGTTCAATACCAAGTTCGGATGAAATGATGTATAGGTATAGTATAGCTGTGTCGCATAATTCCTCTTTTCATCTCAACACTTGATGGCGTGAACGCTTTTTTGTGCACGTCTTGTTGACGTTGGGAAGGTGCGATACATGTCGGGGCTATTGCGATGTGCGTCAAAACAAGGATGCTGTAAGCTGCGACGAGTAATTAGCTTTCGTTCCTTGTGGTCTTGGCTTTTGTCTTGCCTCTCACGTTTGCTTAATGCTTCCTGTTGCACATGGTCATGTAAGCTTGAACTAGCTATCGCTAGAATTTCGTTGTATATCTGCGATTGAAGGGCATCCTGGACTACGATATGCAACAGAGACTATAAAGCGAGGGAGAGGCAGGACAAAAGCCAATGTTCAAAGGATGGAGAGTTTTACTCGTCGCATCTCACAGTATTCTTTTGATGCACATCGCAATAGCCCTGACATGCAACGCACTTTCTATCCTGAACTGCGACATGCAATAAACTCCCCTATTCGTAACTGCGATGTGCATCAAAAGAAGGTACGGGCTCACCTTCATATCGTCAGACTCGTCATTGTACTCCCTTCATTAAATATATATGAGGAAAATCACCATTCTAGGGGAGAGGACATTGAAGCATATTCAATACTCATTCTATCCTTAAAATCTTTGATGTGCATCGCAATTTTCAGAATGAGCGTAAGCTTTTCTTATGTGAAGCCAACAAGATATCAAATGAGAGCTCATAAGAACTTGATGACCAGCTTTCTGCATTCTATTCAGTTTATATATTCATCAGTTCCCGGTATCTAGCATTGAATCATATAGTTTTCTTGTACAATCAGGTCAGATAAGTGTTCGTCACATGACATTTAAACACTACATTTTCCTTTAATTATAACTTTTTTAGTTATTTTAAATAAAAGTAAGAATAAATTACTTTAAGTTTAAAACAAAATAATATATTTTTTTCGTTTTATTTTTATTTTTAAGATTTTTTAATAAACTTAAAAAGGTTTTAATAAATAAAGTCAAAAATTTTTAGCATTAATGTATATTTATTAGAAATTATTATTTTAACTTTAAACTAAAATATATAATACTTTATATAATTTTCAAAATAATATAATTTTTAAAATAATATAATTTTTTTTTAAAAAAAATCATTAATATATTATTATTTATTTAAATTTAAATTACTTGGTTTTCGTGGAAAATAAGCGAAAATAAGTGTAACGGCTAGCGCTGCTACAAGATCTACTATGCTCCAAGACGCTTAATGTCTTGACATGAAACTAGCTAAGCTAATGAAAGGAGTATTTAAGTCGAGATTCCCTTCTTGTCCTTAAACTTTAGTTTAATATTTTTAAATATAACTAGATTATATTAAACTTTATACTTCTTTAATCTTTATAATAATCCTGTCGTTATATAATATTAAGTTTATTTAACTTAGCTTATAAAAACAACTAATATATTCTTAATAAAAGACTTAGATTATTCTTAAAATATAAAAAATAAAATATCGTATTTAACGTTTAATATAAAATATATAAATAATTAATTTTAATCTATTAACTTAAAATAAAATAAAACAATAATCGGTCTTTTATTAATTTAAAATAAAATAAAACTTATATCTTTTATAACTTAATTAATTTTAAAGTCGGATCTTTAATTAAAATAAATAATATTATTATTTATAACTTAATTAATCTCGAAATTAAACTTTTAATTAAAGTAAATAATATTTTTTTAAAATAAAATAATTATTAATCTCTTTTTATTAAATTAAAACAATAAAATCTTTAAGTTAATTTTAATCTATTAACTTAAAACAAGAAAAGACAATTATTAATTTTAGTCTATTATCTTTAAATTAAGAAATTAGCTTAAAACTTTATATTAGTTTTAATTTATTAATCTTAAATAAAAAAAAATAATAAATAGTTTTAATCCGTCTCTTTTAATTTTATTATAATAAATATTTATTATAAGCTAAGTTTTAAAGAAGCTAAGTTTAATAATATTCTTTAAGAAAATAATATTCTTTAATTTATTACTTTTAAATTTAAAGATAAAGAACGGGAATATACTAAGATTAAAAATATTAAATTCGATATTATAAATATATATTATTATAAAAAATATTTTAATTTTATTTTAATAAAGAATATTATTAAATTATTAATTAAGTTTAAGAATTAAATAATTAAAAAAAACTTAAAATTAATTTAATTAATTTATAAGTAAAAGATTTATTAAGAATTATTTATTTATTTTAAAGAATTTATTAATAAATATATTAAGTTTAATTAAAGATTTTATTAATATATTAGCTAGTTTATAAAATAATTTAATAAATAAAAAACTTTTATTAAAAGTTATCGCAATAAAGAATAATTAATTTTATTAAATATAATAAAATAAAAAAAAAAGTAAGCGGATCTTTAAATAAGTTAAGAAATCTCTTTTAAAATATTATAACTTGATTTTAAATAAAAATTTATTATTTCTTTTATTTTTATAATTAAAAGTTTTTTTAAATATTAAAAGTTTATTAAAATTAAAGACTTTGTCTCTTTTATAAAGAAGAATGATTATTTTATTAATAATTAGATTTTTAATATAAAGAATAAATTAATATAAAACTTTTATAAATTCGATAATAAGTTTCTTAAAATTATTTATATTACTTACTTAGTTTTTAGCGAAGTTAAGGACTTTATTAAAGATTAGCTAAAGCTTAATTCGGTTGACTTTATTCTTTTAATTAATTAAATCTTTAAAATCTTTTAATAAACTTATAATAAGAATAAAGAAATAATTTAATAAAAAGTTAAAAAGGAATATTAAAGACTTAAGTAAAGAAATAAGTTTTTTTTTAACTTTTTAAGTAAATTTTAACCGTTTTATAATTAAGTTAAGTAAATCATTAATAAATTAATATAATAAATTATTAAATAAAATAAATTTTAAATTACTTAAAAGCTTAAAAAATAAAAAATTTAATATAATTAAGAAATTAATTAAATAATATATAAAGCAAGAAAATAAACTTCTTTTTATTAAAAACTAATAATATATAAAAGAATATTAAGTTAAAAGTATTTATTAATATATATTTTTTTAATTAATATATATAAATAAATTATATAATATTTTTATTATTATTTAATTAAACTTTTTTTAATTAAAAGAATTATTTTATTATAAACTTAAAAATAAGATTAATAAAATAAATAAAATATATTATTATAAGTATAAAAAAAATAAAATATTAAAAAAAAATTATTTAAAATTAAATAAATTAATATTTATTAAAAAAGATTAATCCGACTTTTATTTAAATATTTATAATAATAATAGATTAAACTTTAAGAATAAGAATATTAACCAATATTTATTAAATAATAAAATCTTTAATAAAAATATAAAAAAAGTTTAATTTTAAACTTAAAAGTAATTATCTTAAAGTAATATCTTTATTAAAGACTTATAAACTTAACTTAATTTATTAGCAAAAAATAATTATTTATTGATTATAAAATAAATTAAAGATTCAAGATTAAGTCCTTTAATACTTTAATAAATATAAAAATAAATACTTATACTTTAATTAATTAAAATCTTATTTATTTTTTAATAAAAGTATTTTATATATTAATATATAAACTTAAAAAACTAATCTTTTTTTAAAGATTTAATAATTAACTCGATAAAGTTATATAATAAATCATTAAGCTAAATTTAAAGCTTAATGATTATAAATAATTTTAATAATATTTTCTCGTTATCGAATTTAGTTTTTACGATATTATACTTAAAAGAAAATAATTTATAAAATATAATATTTTATTAGATTATTAATATAAATATTTTTATTAACTAGAAAACTATAAAATAAATTAATAAGATTTAAATTATTAAGATTAATTTTTTAATAAGAATCATTAATAAAAAAATAAAATAATAAGTATATTTATTTATATTTTTAAAAACTTAAATATAAAATTTTAATAAAAAATTAAAGAAAATTAATTTAAGTTATTACTTAATAATCTTTAAATATAAAAAATAAAATATTAATAAAGAAAAAAAAAATTAAACTTTAATATTATAAATATAAATAATTAAAATAATAATATTATTTATTTAATTAAAGTTATTATATTTTAAAAAAATATAAAAAAAATTAATAATTATAATAAGTTTATAAGTATTAATAAAATTAATTATATCTTTGAAAAAGTTAAATAAAGATCTTTTCTTTAATAAAAAACTATTTTTAAATAATTAAAGAAAAAGATTTTTTTTAAAAATTAATTAATAAAATATTATATTTTAATTAAAAATATAATATATTCTTTTAATAAAAATAAATAAAATATCTTTAATAATATTATAATCTTAAATATTATTAAAATTAAAAAATTAAAAATTATATTATCTTTATAATTATATAAATTAATTAATATTTTTTTAAAGAAAGTTATTAATATACTTCTTTAATCTTAATCGTTTAATTATAAATTAAGATTTAATAAATTAGAATTTTTTATAATAATAATTTATTTATATAAAATAAATATTTTAAAATTTAAAAAAATAAAAAAGTATTTAATAAAGAATTTAAAAAAGGAATTTATTAAATTATTAAATTCTTTTTATTCGTTACTTGTTTTATTTATAAAAAAGAAAAATAAAAACTTATATTTTTATATCGATTATTATTAACTTAATATTTTAATTAAAAAGAATTAATATTTTTTATTATTAATTATTAAAATCTTTAATTAATTAATTAATTTATTAATATTTATTAAGCTCGATATAAAATATATATTTAATTATATATAAATAAAATTTAAATTTATAATATAAATAATATTTTAAATAAGATATAATTTTTTTAAACTAATTATTCTTTTTTTTAAATTATATAATAACTTAATAATATTTTAATAATATATTAATATAATTTTTATAAATTATTTAAACGACTTTTATTTAATATATATCGATAATATATTTATTTTTTTTAAAAATAAAAAGAAATATTAATAATATATTAAAATAATTTTATATAAACTTTAAAAAATAAAATTATAAATTAATATTTATAAATATAAATTTAAGATTATTAAAATAATATTTTTAAATTTTATAATATTAAATTATAATATATAAATAAATCTTATTAAAACTATTATTATATAAAATTAAAAAATATTTTTAATAAAAAAAAAATTTAATTATTTTTAAGATTTTATAATTTTTATTAAAAGTTTATTTAAATATATAAATATATCTTTAAATCCTTTAATCGTTTAATAAAAAAGAATAAGTTATTAAAACTAAAATTAAACAAGAAGTAATTAAATATTTTTTATTAATTAAAAATAGTCTTTATATTAATTTTTATATTTCTTTATTTTTAATATAATTATAAAACTAAAATAAAGACTAATTATTTAAATTTAATTATTATTAAAATAATTTCTTAAAAATATTTTTAAGATAATAAATAATATTTTATTATTTTTTATTTAAAGATTCTTTAAGAAACTAAAACTTATTATAAGATTTATAATAAAGAAATACTTATTATTATTTTAATATTTAAAGAATAATAAGTAAAACTTATTAGTTTATTAAATTTCTTAATTATTATTAATTATAAAATATTAAAATATTTTAATATAAAAAGACTTTTAAATAAATAATAAATTTAATAAATAAATTTATTATTATATTTTTATTATTAGATTATTTATCGTTTTAATAAAAAAAATATTATTATTAATATTTTATTATAAAAAGACGAGTTTATATTAACTTAAAAAATAACAAGAAAAACTAAAAAGATTAAAATAATTCTTTTATTAAAAATAATTTTAATATTAATTAAAATAAAAAACAATAAAAAAAAAACTTTATTAAACTTTATATTAAAAATTTAAAAATAATAAAAGAAATATTATAAATAAATTATTTTAATCTTAAGTTAAATAAAGAATAAATAAAAGCTTAAAATTATATTCTTTTTTAAAAACTAAATAATAAATTATTACTTTACGACAAGAAATTAATAATTTTTAATAATTATAATAATTTAAAAACGCGGATTCTTTAATAAATTTATATTATAATAATAATAATATACTTAAAGAAGAATAAAATAAAATAATTAATTAAACTTTATTATTAATAATTAAACTTAAATAATAATATTAATATTTATATAATAAATTATTATATATATTAATAATCTTATAAATCTAAAAACAAGACTTTAAATATACTTTATCTTTTGCTTATTTTATTATATATATAAAATAATTTATTTATAAACTTTTATTTTTTTAAATTTATTAATAATAATTATAATAATATTTTTATTATAATAAATTAATTATTTAAATAATATATTAGTCTTTTTATAAATAAAAATATAATTATTAAGATAATAACGTTTTTATATTATTAATATATTTAAAAATTTTAAAACTATTCTTTAATAATTATTAATAATTAAAGACTTTAATTTATTTTTAACTTTATAAATAAATTATTAAAGTTAATAAGAATAAAGTTAAAGCTTTTAATAGCGAAATATATTTAAACTAATAAATAAACTAAAATAATTAATTAAATTATTAATATTTATTTAAGATTATTTATTAATTATTTTTAAGATAATTAAACTAATTTCTTGCTTATATTAAATATTATTAAAACTACTTATTTTTATAAATCAATAAGTTTATTCCTTTTAATAATTAATTATAATTATAAGCTTTACTTAAACTTTAATTAAACATTAATAATTAATAAATTCCGGACATTAAAAAAAAAATTAAATAAACAAGAAATATAATAATAAATAAAAAAAATTAATAATATTATAATATATATTAAGATATATATAAAGTAAGTTTAAAAATATTAAATTAAATAAATTAATAAAAAATAATAAAAACCCGACTTTAATTTAAAAGATTATATTTATATAATTAAAAAAATATAAAAAATAAATTAATTATCGAATAAACTTAATTATTTTTTAATTAAATTATTCTTAATTTAAAAAATAAAAAAATATTTATATTATTTAAAATTATTAATATCTTATAAAATTTAACTAATTTTTTATATAAATAAATTATATAAAAATTTAAAGAATTTATTACTTGATTAAGTTAATCTTAAATTAAAAATAAAAGAAATTAATAATAAATTAAAATAAAAAATTAAAAAAATATTATTTTTTTAATTATTTTATAATAAATTATATTATAAAGTCGAGTAAAGAAAATAAGATTTTAATAATTAATAATATCTTGCTTTTAACTTTAAGAATATTATTTTTAAACTTAAGTATTATTATAAATAAAATCTTAATAAAGCTAAATTATTAATTAAACTTAATACTTAAATTTATTATATTTAAAAAAATATTTTTAATAAAGATTACGAAGACGATAATAAATTATAATACTTAAACTCTTATCAATAAAAATAAAAATAAAATTAATAAATATTTTAAAGATTTTGTCAAAAACTTTAATATTATTTTTTTTATTTTTTATTATATAATCACGCTTATTAAAAATTTTTTATTTAATGTTTCTTTAAAGTTTTTATTTTATACTTTAGCTCACGTGCTTTTAAAAGTAAGCTAATAATGATTATTTACTTAAAGTTATAAATCTTTATTTAAGACTTAATTTTTATTACTTATTACTTATCTTTATTCCTTAAAAATAATAATAATATTAACTTATAATAGTCGACTTTAAGTTTAGTTTATTTTAAAATCTTTAAAAGAATAAATATTAAATATTTAAAATATAATAAAAGATTTAAAATATTATATAATGAAGTTTATTAAAGAATAATTAATACTTTAATTAAACTAAATAATTTTAATTATTTAGTCTTTATAATAAAAATAATTAATAAAGAAATATATATAATTAATTATTTAAATAATAAAGTTATAAAAAAAATAATTTAAGAATAATAAATATATTAAGTTTAATATAATAGAATTTTTAAAGTAATAATTAATAAGATTATAATTAAAAGGATTAAAAGTAATAATAATAATAAAGAAATATTAATTATTATAATTCTTAAGTATAATAATAATAATAATAATATTAAAAATAATAAAGATTATATTTTTAATAATTTTAAAGATAAATTTAAATTATTCGATAATAATAATAAAGTTATAATTATTAATTAAAATAATAAAAAGATTATTATTAAATATAATAAAAATATAGCTTTTAATAATAAAGACGATAAAAAGTTTTTTTTAATTAATAAGAAATTAATTATATTTATAATTAGAATTATTATATTTATTAGTTTTTATAAAAAGTATTAAAATAAAATACTTATTTAAAAAAAAATTATTATTATTATTAAAAAAAAAATATTTTAATAATATTAATTAAATTATTATAAATTATTTAATTTATTAAAAAAGAATTAAACTTAATATTAAAAATATTAATTACTTTAAATATACTTTTTATAATAACTTTTACTTAAAGATTACTTAATTTATTATTATTAAAAAAAACTATAATAAAACTAAAAAAAATAAAAAAAAAATAAAAAAAAAATATAATTAAGAATATTAAAAGGTCGTTATTTTAAAGAAGAAGTTAATATTAATAAAGAAAGAGATTTAATAGCTTAAGTAAAGATTTAATAAATTTATTATTTTAATTATAAAGAAGTTTATTATAAAGAATAAAAAAAAAAGATTATAAATATAATTCTAATATTTTAATTAACTTTATTATTTATTTTAGATTTTAAAATAATTATTATAGCTTTAAAAATAATTAAATTATTTATTATATATATTAAAATATTATTAAATTAAAGTATAAAGATTATATATATAATAAATATAAAAGATTAATTAAATTAAATTATTAATTAAATTATTATAATAAAAAATTACTTTAAAATTAAATATATTTAAATATTTTAAGAAGTAATGATTTATAAGTTTTTAGCGTTAGAATCTAATTTAAATAAAGGTATTTAGATTTTCTTTAAAAAGGGGATAATATAATAACTAGCACTATTATAAAATTTATTATACTTTAAGACACTTAACGTCTTAATATAAAACTAGCTAAGCTAGTGAAAGGAATATTTAAGTCAAGGTTCCCTTCTTGTCTTTAAGCTTTAACTTAATATTTTCAAATATAACTAGATTACACTGAACTCTATACTTCTTTAACCTTTATAATAATCTTATTATTATAATAAACAAAAATCAAAAAGTTCAAAACTTTATAACTTTTTCTTTATAAAATAAAAACTTTTAAAATTTAAAATTTAAAGTCTTATATATATAATTTAATAAATATCAAATATAATAAGTTTTTTAATAAGTAGTCTTTAATTAAATTAAAGTCTAAAATTATATAAAATAATAAAATATTCGAAAAATTATATAAATCTTTTATTTAAATAATATAATAAATTTTATTTTATATTTTGTATATTTTATTATTTTATTTATTTTATTTTTAAATTAATTATTATTATTTAAATTATATATAAAGTTATTAAGTCAAAAACTAGGAGAGTTTTGAAATCACGTGATGAACACTTATCTGACCCGATTGTACGTCGGCGTTGGAATAGCGGATAGCCCGTGTCCCCAGCCTTGCCTGTCTCTTCGGCGGAGAAAAAACTGGCCGATTTTGGCACCTCCAACAATATCGCAACATCAGCATTTAATTCCTTAATAAATCGAACCAAAATGTTTCTGGTGTCTTACTGTAACTTGTCGAATAATTAA
>Ga0302221_10000960_pt1 | contig 19060 bp, 1 predicted proteins | sample II_Palsa_E2_1_FD_193517 | JGI IMG/M metagenome (GOLD analysis project Ga0302221, IMG submission 193517) | Peat permafrost microbial communities from Stordalen Mire near Abisko, Sweden - II_Palsa_E2_1 | ecosystem: Environmental > Terrestrial > Soil > Palsa > Peat permafrost | place: Sweden... | reverse complement strand
TTCTAGCAGATTCGCTTTTAATCGTTTAGCCACTTGCTATGGGGTAAGGTACTATTGGCTTTGGGCCTTCTCTTCTCTCGAGCGTCGTCCGCGAGCACGATGATGGAATGTATAGTGAGGGACATTGTGTTAGAAAGTGATCGATATATTAGTGTAATATCGATATATTGGAGATTGACAATCTATAAAATGACTAGATATAAGAGAGTGAAGAACAAAAAAGAGAGAAAGGAATCTAAAGTATAGTTCTTATATACTTATTAGTAGGTAGCGATTCCCTCTAGTATATTATAAATCAGCTAATAAATTAGATAACTATATATTAGTGAGCGCTCCTTGAGCTTCTATAGTAAGCTATTATAAATGAGAGTAGCGAAGCTAAATTAGTAGTTAAACCTAGTGCTAGAAGGACTATAAAGCTAGCTAAGCTAGCTAGTTTAACACATTGCTATGATCTGCGAGGGCGCAGTATGATTTAGGCACGCTAGGAGGCACCCCTTGCGCTAGTACTTGACTGGCTCTATCCATATTGTCCTACCGTCGCGATAGTGATTTGGAAGGAGACGAGAGACGAGAGCGGCGCTCTAGTGCCCAGGCATTACGTAGCGTGCTGCCACGCACTTGCCTATAGAAAGTTCGAGAAACCTGCTCTTACGCTATACGCATGACATCTTACGCCACACACGTGACTAAGCTTGAGAATAGTAGCTAAGTAAAACATAGCGCCCGGACTTGAATACGGTATATTATAGCTAGTCTAATGCACATTAATAAGCACTAAATCTTGAAGCTAAAACATGCCCCTCTCTTCGGACGGCGTAACTCCCGGATTGCATTATTTTCCTCTTTAAGTATCTTCAAAACTTGGAGCTATATTCTTTCTTTATAGAACCTTTCCCCAAGTACTCCGAAATTTGAAGAGACTCTAATAGTCGCGATTAAACAGGGGGGAATAGCCGAAGCGGCGATTAGTGGCGTGATTGAAACGATCGATAGCATGATTAACCGCAGTCTTTTTCTTGTTACTAAGGTGTCTCTTTAGGGAGAAATAGTTAAAGAAAGTGACATATTAATAATAACTCTATAAACTTACTAAGAAGAAATTTGTAATACCTAAACTATAGATTCGTCTTGTGACAAGGTGCGTCTCGGGACGCAAGGATAAACGTTAAGAAATTAATATTAAAGTATACGTTATAAGAACATGTTATATTATTATATTAGACGCTAAAGTAGTTCGGGTTCTAGTATTAATCTTTAATGTGCTTTAAGTTTTATTATGCGGAAAATTTATACTTCAAGCCAAAGCAGTCTGCATTGCCTTACTAGAACTCAGCCTACTTTGGCTTAAAGTATAAATAAGGCACGTACGCTATCTTGTAATATGTTAAAGTAATATACTTTAAACGCGATTACTTTAAAGTATAATATTTTAACTCGATTTACTTGCAATTGTTTTACTTGCAGCTATCCTAGTCGCAATTGTAATACTCTAAATCTATAAATAGAGTAAGTAAGTAGCCGAAAACGGCATCTTATTATATACCTTATACTTTAGTTAGCCGAAACGGTTAAATGTATAAGATTTAAGCGAGTTAAGGTATAAAAGGGAAGTTTAAAGAAATTATCGATATTACTTATATAAACTTTTAGGATGTCGTAATACTAGGAGCAATAAACGTAATTTATAAAATCGTATAATGCTTAAAAAGTCTTAATTTAAAACTAAATTACCCGCTTGCTTTATTATATAATCTTTAGTAACCTTTAATCTTTCGAGTCTAATATCTTTACTTTTACTCTTCCTTTAACTTTGTGCTATCTCCTCCTTTAAGCTTATATCTGTCAAATGTAGTTATTTTTTTCTTTTTCTTTCCGAAAAGCTCCTTATATTATTTGTCTCGACACTATTAAGTGTTTCTAAGAAAGGAGCTTTTAAATATATAGCTTTGCTTATTTATATCCCCCGGGTTAACGCTATACCTTTATAGAAATAAGTAATAATTATTTTATCTTTAGCTATTTATTATTATAATTTATTGCCCTCGCGTTTTAGTCGCTTATTTACTTCTTGTAGTTCTATTAACTTAGCTCGAAGATATTAGTAATAGTTTAAACTTTTATTTTAATAAATCTATTCTTATATCGCTATAAGGATATCTTACTAGAATTTAAAGTAATATCGAATATAATTTAAAATTTCTGTTATGCTATTAGTAAACTTAGCGCTTATAGCAAGAAGCAATAGATAATCGATATTAATATAGTCTAGCGTATTAATCTGTCTTGCTAAGCTACTTTAGTTATAAGTATTATTGTCGCTTAAGTTTAGGTTTATAGTGCTTAGTTGTAATTCTTAAGTCACAAATGACATTAGAGTAAAATTGTATAATAATATTAAAATAATAATATAAAAAGATAGTTATTCTTTATCGAGAAGTCGAGTTTAAGGAGATATAAAATAATAAAGGTTATACTAAGTTAAATATGCGCAAATCTTCTCCCTTTAAAAATAAAAGCTAGTTTAAGATTTAGCTATAAAGCCGAATCGAGACTTACAATCATCTAAACGTCGCTTAATTAGAATCAAGTAAAGGAGCCGAATTTAAACCCCTCTATATTTAGTATATAAAGCCTAATTAAGCCCCTCTTATGCTTATTATACCGGGAAGTGATAGTAATTAGCAGCTAATTGTAGCTATACTCACCCTAACTAGAGCGGGTTCTAATAGGCTAGATAAGAGCTAATAACAAACTCTAATATAGAAGCTAAAGAAGATCTTAGTTTTTAAAAATAAGTAAAAAGTTTTATTAAATTAAAAGGGTTTACGCTACCTCAAATATGTAATAATTTTAGATATAACGCGTATACAAATATAAACTAAGCTATATTATAAGGTTATTATATGTTAAAACTAAATTAGGACCCTTGCTAATTTAAGCAGTTTTGCTTTATCGCTTATCGTTTTAGCCGCTCTTCTTTACAATATCTAAGTCTTAATCTTTTAGCTACTCTTGTCTTAGCCACACTACTTTTTTGTTCCTTTATTAACAATCATACTATAATACCTCAAATCTCTAGTCTTTATTCTTTACCTCTATTAAAATTACAACTTTAATAAATCTTATTAACTTATTTATAATATAAATTAGATTTTAGGTATACTTATTAATAAAATAGATTATACCTTGCTTAGAGTAAAAAGCGCTTAAGCCTTAATATAATTATAAAAGTAAGTAAAGAGAATAAATACTAGTATAAACTAAATATCCCAAATATTACGCTTATAAAGCCTAATTAATTTGATATTTTTAGTAGCTAGCTACTAGATAAAGAAAGCAACGTGTAAAGATATCTTTACGCGATCTTTAAAGGATAAAGTACTATTATAATATAACTAAAAAAGCAAAGGATTATAAATAATAGTAAAATTTGTAAATATAAAAAGATGCAAAATATAAGTAAACTAAGGTTACTACTTATATAATAGTCAATTTACTATATTATTCTTATAAAGTTTTAACTTACTACTAAATGTGTCTTTTTATAAATAGACTTATATAATTGCTTCTCTAATTACTTCTTGCTTATTTGCTATATTAATAAAGAAATTTGATATTATTTTTAAGAGTTGTCTTAATCTCGCATTCTCGGTTATATTAAACCCAAGTTTTTTATCTCTTTGCAATTAGCTAGCGTATAATAAAGTTATTATCGTTAGCATTAAAAAGGTGTCCTCTTCACATCTTTATTATAAATCTTAATAAGAAATTATTATCTTGTAAGATCTTAGTTCGGAAAGCGCATATCCTTTTAAATATATATAAAGTGCCTTTATTAATATAATGCGTTACTAATATTTCGAAGTTACGCTATTCGATATATATAGCACTTAACTAATTATAATATCGTTTTATAATAGTCCCGGTTTTAAGACGTCTTACACGCTAAGATATCTTAACTACGCCTATTTTCTTATCCTCGAAGGGTGCTAAAAGCTAAGGAAAGATAGTATTAGGCTATATAATATTATTATTAGCTATAATTGTAATACGGGTCTTAACGAAAGGGATAGCTTTATAGACTTAAAGGCGTTTATTAGCAACCGGAATTTTAAAGACTTTAAAATTGCTTACGTTTATTAATTTAAAAAACTTTTAAAGAGTTATATATTAATACTTTATAATAACAAGTAATATTTAAGACAAATTATAAGCTAACATGCTTTATATTGTTTATCGAAGCTCTTTGACGTTTATAGAAATAGTTGCAAGGATAATTGTAATATCTTTGAAAGAATAAGTTAAATTTTTTGAGATAAGGATTAACTTGTATAACTAGTAAGCAATAATATTAACGACGAGCCTTAAATAGCGTGTAATGCTTTGATAATATATTAATATTCTTTAGCCCGAGACTTCGATAGCACTTATAATAGGATAATAAACTGCTATTTTAATTAAGTAAAGGACTTAAAATACTAATACCTTATTAAACTTAGACAATTACCTCCGAAACTAGTAAATTATATAATAAAGAAGCCGGCTAAGACTAAAGTAAAGGTAAAGCTCTTGTTTAAAGATTTTACTCGGGGGTAAAAGGCTTATATATATAATGGGATAAAGACTTAATATCCTTAAGAAGTTATATATAAGTTAATATTGCACTTGCGCGGCTTGTAGTCTTTTAAAAGCAGAAAATTGATTAAGGATGCTATAATGCTTGCTTATGCATTCTTTATTAACGTGCTCTCGTTTTTAGCCGAAATATTACTAAATATAAAACTTAAAAGAAACAAAAGATGGCTTATATTTGCAATTTAGTATACTTCCTTAAGCTTATATATATCCTTCTTACTAAAGCATAACTATAAGCTTATTTATATAATTTATATTAATCCTTTAAAGCCTTTGCATTTATAATATTATGCCCTTATTAGAGAAAAACGCTACTAATATAGTCTAGCTTATTAAACTTAATTAGAAACTCTTTACTTGTAGCTATAGTCTTTTTTAAGTGTAAGAAAAGTATATTATTGCCTTGCTTAATAGCTATTTTATAAGCTATAGCAATTATATTCTTAATTTATTTGCTCGGTTAATAATGCCCTTTAAGGTTTATAGCAAGTAGCTTTACCTCTTAACTATTAAGATAAGTATTACTTAAGCGTTGCAATTTATTATTAAAGATACTTAAAGCTTTATAAGAAGTATATGCCCGATTAAGAAAATTCCTTTATACTTCGCTTTTTGCTTTACTTTTTAAGTTATTATATTTAATTTTCAAATAAATTCTAGAAAGAGCTATAAGATTAAACTTAATTATATAGTTTATTATAAGGAGCATAATCCCTTAGCAATATTCTATTGTGCAAAGGAATACTAAAATAACGCTATTATAAATTATATCTTTAAGTATACGCTCCTCAAGAAATATATTTGCTTTATCGAGTAGCAAGATTGCATTTTAATATCTCGTAACTTAAAAGATCTTAAAAAGCTAGCTCTCGAGCTAACTTATATTAATTAGCAAGTCTTTAGCAAATATTTAAAAATGTTAAAAGAGGTATATTTTATCGAAATATAAGACATATCCTTATATTAAGTATATTAGCTTATAGCAATGTTCTGCTATCGCTTTTGCGGTTAAGGTCTTTCTTACCCTAAGATTGCCGCTTAAATTACACGTTAATACTTATTAAAAGACAAGGATTTAAGTATTATATTATAAAAGAATAATAACGCTATGCCCTTTCTTGTTAACAAAGTTATTAAATTTGTAATTTAAATCGCGACTACTCTCGGTTTCTATTATAGCTATTATAGTCTCTTTTTATTTATCAAGTAAAGTTAAGCAATCGAAAGGCTTTAAGAACTACTCGATCTCCTTAATATTTGCAATTGCAAATTTAATTATATACTAAGCAAATTAGCTTAATTACCTCGGGCTATTAAGAGAGAAGAATCTTACCTTATAGCTTATCTTTAAAGCTAAACCCTAGCATTATAAGATAGCAAATAAGGAGATATTCGTTTATTGTGTTAGCTTGCTTTATAACGCTACTTTTAAGTTAATTAAAGGATGTTTTACTTGCTAAGTTAAAAGATGTTATAATTAAAGTATTATTAAAAGATGCTTTATTAGAGACCTCGTTAAAGTATATATCTTAAAATAGTTTAAAGAAGGCCGAAATATCAAATTTGTAATTTAAATTAACGACTATTAGCTTAAAATAATTTAGATTTATTTTCTAGAAGTAAGTAGCGTTAATTATAATCCGATTATTAATACGTACTTTTACTTGCTATCTATTACGCATATAAAAGGCATTACTATTATAATAATAATAATAAGTGCCCTTTAAAGATATAAACTTTTATTTGCATTTAAAGAGGTTAGCTTAAACCTTTATAGCCTCGGTATAATATTAAAGCGGGAAAGCGTTTAAGGCGTTAATGTGCTTTGCTTTATAAAACTTGGAAATCTTTAATTTAATCGGGAATAAGCTAAAGTCTTTGCTATTAAACTTTAAATAGCTATAATCGAGACTTTAGTATTTTGTGCTTATTATAGTTTTCTTCTCCTTGCTAAAGTTATATCTAATATACTAAAGCTTATATATTCCGGCACAAGTAGTATAAACTATAATATTTAGCTTAAAGAGGGCTTAAAGCAAGTTATATGTAATATAGCTAATTAGTAATAAGGATAATATACTTTAAGTTGTGTTTATATACGCGCTTTTTAAGTAGTTTATAAGTAGTCCGAGATATAATATTCCCTTTTAATCGAGAAGAGCGATTTTATTTTAGCTTTAATATAACTCGAGCTTAAGAAGGGTAATATAAAGCAAGTTTTGCTTAACCTTATTTAAAGTAAGTAGCCGGTCTTAATATAATGCAAGTATAGCTTATAAAAAGCTTGCTTTTATTTAAACTAATCCCTTTAATATCCTTTAAGATATCTTTTAAAATATCTTATAAAAGCTTTAATTTAATATCGACGTAATAAGTTATTATTTTAGTCTTCTTATTTAAAGGTTTATAGTTAATAAGGGAAGATAGGGTAATATTAATATATTAACTAACTTAGTAACAAATTACAAAAACGTATAAATTTAATTTAATTACTCGGCTTTCCGGTTTTACAAATTTTATTATTATATACGTGTAAGCTTTCTTGTCTTAATTAAATAAGAGTAACTTGTTAGCTAACTAGGACTTGCGCACTATTAAGGACATATAATTTATCGATTGTCTTAAATTTAAGCCTCGAAGCTTTAGCTATTATGTCTTTAAAGGCAACTAGTTTAAGGTCCTCGGATTTTTTAAAAGTTAAGAGTTTTGCTTTAATAATCTTCGAGATAAGCTGCTCGAGATACTCGATAACAGATGCTTTTAGCGTAAGTAGTGGGTTCTTAAGTAAGGTTTTAGAAGAAGAGAAGTAAGATAATAAAGTATTAAGAATTTTTTTTATTATAATTATCGCATTTACTATCTTTATAGCTTAGTTATCGCTTAATGCAATAACAAGTAATAAATGTAAATTATCCGGTAATATAATAAACTCTAGTTAAAATAACAAGGGATTATAATAAACTATCTTTGTTAAAGCTATTATTAATATAAGGATAATAGATGCTATTATATTTGTGATAAATAAGATATATATTAAGTAAAAAGGTTTAGAAAGATAACTAAAAAAGCTAGATATTAAAGTATATAAAAGGTAATAACTAAAAACTATAAAAGGGTTTATGCCCTTATAACTTTATTAATTTTTATATTATTATCCGCATAAAGGTCTATTTATGCGCGGCTAATGCCGGATTGTCGATTAAAGAAGCTAATTCCTTTACCCCTTAAATAAACTAATAGCTTATAATTAAGTATAATACATTAACGCTTTAATAATTAAGATAACCCCGCCAATTCTTTATGCTATAATGCTAGAAGATACTAGGGCTTATATATAAGATTTATCCCTAAAGTAGCTCGAGGCATATAATTAAGATATAATGCACTAGCCCTTAAATAATTATTAGTTTATAATGCGGATAGCGTAAAGAGAAATAAAAGTAAGGTGTTAATATTGCATATTATAGTCCTAATTACTCGGTAAAACCTTTCCGTCTTTAACTTAATTAAGGTAATACTATCCCGGGGAAAGTATAAAAGTAAAGGAAGCTACTAACATTAAGCGCTCGAAAAGAAAGCTAATTCCCTTAATTTTAATAAATAAGCTACTTGCAATTGTAGCTTATTAGCTTATTAAGCAATTAAAATAGATTTATTATATAAATAAAAGGGGGGAAGGTTAATTAATATAATATATTAAAGTGGATTTGATATAACTTCTTATAAAGAAAGAGCTACTAATATAGTTTACAAAATAATATAAGAACTATTAACGTTTTATTCTTGCGAAAGCTATAAAGTTCCTTATATAAATAAAGCAGCTAATCTCTGCTAATGCTTAGCGCTTTGCCGGAATTAGTTAAATAGCATATAACAAAAATGTTACTAACCTCTTTAATAACCTCGGACTATAAGCACTTCCTCGGTAATCTTACTTTCGCTTATTTAAGCTTATACTCACCTTTTCGGTAACCTCGATTTGTGATTATATCTTAAGTAACCTTTGCTTTTACTTACTTAAAGTTTATTTAATCTTTAATAATTATAACTTGCAACTATTAAAGCAATTTGCATTCTTGCTTACTCGGATTTAAAACTTGCCTCGCTAATAGCTTTAAGTTTAGCTTACCTCTTTAATAACTTTAACATTTGCTTACTTAAGCCCGACTTACCGGCATAGCTAACTTTTATATAACATATTTATAGACTTGCTAGCAAGGATTAAGTGTAACCTTTTTAAGATTAAAGAAGAACTTTAAAATTTTGATAATTTAAATAATATTCTTAATAAAGTGCTAAAGAGAATCTTATTAGTAAAAGCGCAACTCGAAGTCTAAAAATTATTACAAGCTATTATAAACTTGCTATAATAAGTACTAATCGACAAAGCTCTTTTAAAGCAATAAGCTATAAAAGTAAAGTATTTAGTTTGCTTTGCCTTTCGAAAGAATAGTTGTTAAGAGCTTTTTAAACGAGGCAAAGAAGACAAAGAAGCTAAAGAAGCTAAAGAAGGCTAATATTAGAAATTACACAAATTGGATTGCAATGCTTTAAAGTTTTATAAGTTATCTTATATAACCGAAGAAATTGTTAAAATAAGTAATATAAAGTTTAAGATTCTTTAACGTGTAAAAGAATTTATTTGTTATTGCAATCTTTCTTCCCTTTTATATTGCCCCGATATAGATAAAGCTATCGATTTTAAGCTCGAAGATTTTAAAGACAATAAGCTATTTGACAATTTTATATAAAATATATAATATAATTTCTTAAAGTAAACTAAGGCTAATTAAGCTAATATATACTACCCGATAACTATTAACACGCAAACGAAAATACAATATAATAGTATTATTAAATAAATTAGCTTAAAGTAAGTTCGACATCTTTGCTTGCGCTATTTGTTATTAATGTTAGCATAATACTAGTAAGCAGTTAAATAGTAATATATAATAAAGCAAGGCTAAGTTAAAGTGCATTGCGTCTTGTTATAAATTGCAAGTAGCTAATTGCAAAAGCGCTAATAGCAAAAAAGACAAATATAAAATCGATAAAATATAAAGATATTTTTGCCCTTAAAATAAAAGACGCGCAATACGCTTTATCTTGCAACTAAAATGTTACTTAAATATTTGTAACAAATCCGAAGATAGCAAATAAAATTAAAGATAAAAGCTTATTTTTTATAGCTTAAATTTCTAAAAACTTAAGTAAATTGTTAAGCAAACGGGGCTAACTAGTAAACTATTAACTTACTAATATTATCTCTTTATTATAATATTAATCTCGTAAATTATATAATATTATTTAATTATCCGATTTAACTAATATATTTCTTTAATAAAAGTGTTAATTTTAAGCTATAAATAAAGAATTTTAGCCTTAATAAGCGCATGCTTTAAATCTTGAAAAGTTTTTAGCCTTAAATAAGGGTCGCTTTTGTTATAAACCTTATATATTATAGCAGTCTAGCCGTGTGTCTTATTTGCTTAATATACGCGTAGCTTGCTATCCTTACTTTCGAACTTCTAGCTAATTTGCTTAATAAGGACACAACTATTTAAAATCGAGACATTTAATATAATAGTTCTTTAAAGGAAAATAAGCTTTAATATACGTGTAAGATTTAAGTTAATAACTTAAAGTCCGATAAGCTTTAATAGTTTATTTGTAATCAAATATTCGGTAAGCTTTAAGAGGAAGGCGCTATTAACTCCGAATAAATCGGGTAAAGGGCTAGTTTAATACTTATATAAATAAAAACTATAATTTATAAGAATAAATATATATTTGTGTATATTACTAAAGTTTATAATTTAGATTATTATAAGTTTAGCTTAGCGATAATATAGCTTATTATAATTAACACTTAATAAGGTAATATTATTAAGAGCAGCGAAGTAGCTATAAGCCAAATAGATGCTAAGGACTCTCTTAGCGCGATTCCGGACGAAGATTATAATAAGGTTATATATGTGTAACTTAAGGATTTTTAGTTGTTATAAATCGGTCGAAAGTATATTATAACTATACAAATTAGTTAAAAGCTAATTAATTTTAAAGGCCTTTTTACATGTTATAGCTTTCCTTTAAGTCTTAAACCTTTAAAGCCTTATTAAGGCCGGGAACGTCGAATATATTTGCTCCTTTATATGCTATATTAATAAAGTAGCTAAGTAATAATATGCGATAAATTTTAGATGTAATAGCCTCTTTGTAAAGGCACTTCTTGCGCTATTAAGATAAAATATACTAGGTATAATAAGTAAAAGGAAAGGTGAAGGCGCGTAATGCAAGGGAGATATAAATTTAGTGCTATATAATATTAGGCGAAATATTAATATAAGGCGGAAAATAGTATATTATAGCTACTTTTTAGGGTAATAAAGTCTATTAGTAAAGCTAAGTAAAGCCGGTCCGATAAAATAACCGAGTTATTGTTATTGCTTAAAAATAGCCTTAAATGTAATCTCTTGCTTTGCAATTTAAAGAGGTTAATAAAGTTATTACTTGTAAGACGAAATCGTGGTTTTGCAAGACTTTTGCAAGTAGTAAGGTATAATGCTATGTGATTTGCATAAAAAGCCGATAGTGGCCGAGTAAACTTAATATATTTAAGCTTAACGCCTTTAAGCTAAAAGCAATCGCTAAAATTTTTACTTAAAAAGTGCTTAAAGCATTTAATTTTAGTAAGATTTTGCAATTTACTAGCTTATCGCATCTTAAGCGCTATAAATATTTCGCATATTCTTAAAAGCTATAGTTTAAGCGCAATATAACCTTTAACCTTAAAGAGGTAGCTAAATTGTGAGCAAGTGCGCTATAGCTTACAGCTTAATATATTATTAAGCGCTAAATCTTAAGCAAAAAGTTTATCTAATCCGAGACTATTAACTATTAAACGTTTAAGAGATAAGCACTCTTTACTAGTAATCCGGAAAATATTCTTCTTTATCGCGTGCAATTCGACGCTCCTTTGCTATTATATTTGCTTATCTAAAATATTCTTTAAATGTCGCAATTACAAAATTCTTCTTATAAATATTTGCAACTTATAAAGCATATAATACTAAATCTAAACACCTTATTAAAGGGAAAGTTGTCTTTATAAACGTGCAAGGTAATTATAGCTACTCGGTTTACGCTAAACTTAAATTCGAATTTATTATCTAGTTTTATCTTAAGTCTTTAATGCTTAAATTAAAGATTATAGCTTTAGTATAAGAAATATATAGCTCCTTAGCCTTAAACGCTTTATTTTATAAATAATTAAGAGAAGATAGCAAAGAACCCCTTTTTATTTATATTATAAACTAGATATAAAGTATTAGCTATTTAAACTTTATTCTTACAAATAGCTTTCCCGAAAATTCGGACAAGAACTTTATTTAGCAAAAAACGCTTATATTAGACGTAATATAATATAATTTTCTCTTTATCTTTCCTTATCCTTCGAATTATATTATAAAGATGCCTTTATATCCTTTAAAGGATAATGCTAATTAATTATAGTTTTTTTGCCCTCTTTTAAAAAGCCGCTTAAAAGGTCGATTTAGATTATTGCGAGAATTTACGCCGAAAATATATTAAAGATTTGCAACTATTACTTTATTATTTATTATATTGCTTTTATTATATTATATACAAATGCCTTAATTTAATAAAGGCAATTCTCTCTTTACTAATAGTTCTTCTTTATTGCGATTTTAGCACTTGTAATATTATAATTGACGGGAGATCTTATCGCTTAACTAGTATTATTAACTAAGCAAAAGCTAAAATATGCCCTTTTAGCTAAAATCTTTATTCCTTATAAGCTTTTACAAGTACACTTTACCTTAAAAATAGGTAAAGGCGATACGAAGATTATAAGGCTTTATAAGACACCTTTTAAAGTATATTTTAAGACAAGGTAAGAAACTTATTTGCAAAGATTATAAAGACTATTAAGATAATAAGGATTATAAGCTTATTGCAATCTTGTGGCTTTATAACACAGCTTGCAAATATGCTACTAGCTACTCTTATTTATAATAATAAGATAAGACGTTATAATATGTTATCTTTAGACAATTTCCTTATTAATCCGGTTATAAGGTTTAATAACCTTAATTAACCGAAGCTATAATATAAATAAGAGTATAATTAAAATATAATATTAAACAATTAAAATTATCAATTATTAAAATAAATTAAGCTATATTATTATTTGCTACTTTAATGCTTAAAAACAAATATAAGATATAAACACCTTATTATATTATACTTTATAAGCGAAATAATTAAGTAATTAAAGAATGCTTATATCGACAAGAGCCTTTTTAAGGTTATCGGCATTACTTAGTTTAAGTTAAGGTTTTTTAGCATTAAAAACTTAGTAATTGCTCGAAGTTTTCTTAGCGTGCATTTTGTTTGCTTAGCATATGCGTAGCTACTTATCCCGAGCTTTAAACTTTTAACCGGTAATTCGGGTTAATAAGTAATAGCGTATAATTATAGCATCTAATATAATAGTCCCTTAGTCGAGGATAAGCTTTTATATGCTTTAGTTTATACTATTAATAAGAACTTAAAGGCTAAGGAGATTTATAAGGCTATTTGTGATAAAATAGTTAATAAAGTCGGCAAAGAACTCCTTTTTAACACTTGACAAGTTAAGCATAAGTCCGTCTTAGTACTTATATGCGATAAAACTATTACTTGTAAAAACGAAAATATATTTATAAATATTATTAAGCTTAATTGCATCGATTTTTGTCACTTTAGCTTAACGGCTATAAGGGTTTTCGAAGTTGCTCCTTAATATAATAGTATTTTTTAGTATTTTAAAGTAGCTATAAATTAAATAAATATTAAAAGTCTTATAAGCGTTATAGTAAATAAAGAGCGCTATAAGCTTTTATATATATTCTTCTAAGATAAGCGGCTATTTTGCATTGTCGAGCAAACTATTATAGCTAGTAATTGTTAGTAATAAGTTAAACTTTAAGTTAAGACTTTAAAGCTTATATATTGCAACTTTTTTGTAAATCTTTAATCTTTAAAGCCTTATCGAGACCTAGAATGCTTAAAAGAGTAGTAATAAAGGTTGCTATATCGTTAAGGCTGCGAGTTAAAGAGGTTTGATTTAATACTTAAAATGCTTAAAGGTTATATTATTTTTATAATATATATAACGCAATCAAATTTTAAAGAAGAAAAAGGATAAAAAGATAGTTAAAAGGGATAGTAAAAGCTTAATATAAAGAATTAAAAGAGCAAATAAGGTATATCTTTTTTTAAGTAATATCTTATAAAGTGCAAAATCGAGAAAAACTATTATTATATGCATTTTAAGATAATATATAAGATGCATTAAAGTAAAATAAACTAGCTTTAGCTACCGGGCCCTTACTTTGCATTCTTTGCAAAAAGTACTTGTTAATAGCATATTAATTAACCGAATTTGGGCTTTAAGTAACTTATTATCTAGTTATATATTACTATTAAGCTTACTAGTTAATAAGCAAGACATTCGCAACTTATAAGATAAATTAAGTTAGCTTAAGCTTTATTAAAGTTTATAGCTTGACCTTTTTACAAATAGCAAAAGGCATTTATAAACCTTAAATGCTTGCTTATAATATATTAGCTATTTAAGTAGTTATAAGCATTAATTAGTATTAGGGTGCTTATATAAAGCAATATTTTATTAGCCGATGCTATGCTTATAACTAATCTAAATTGTAGCTTAATTTGTAAGGTATATAATATTTTGTAACTCTTAATTTACTTGCTAAAGGAAGGCGTTAATCCCGGCAATGCTTTACCTCTTTAGTAATCTCGATTTGCAGCTACCTTTTAAGCGACCTTAAATCTTGCTTACTTAACTTTAAACTTGCTCTTTAATAAGCGCGAAGATGGTTTATGCTATTATTTTAAATTATACTCGTTACTACTAGATAAATAAAGATAAATAAAGACCTCTTAGCAAAATAAGGCAACTTGCATGCGCCCTTTAAACTATTTGCTATTATATTTGCCTTATCTTAGCTAAGTAGCTAAACTAAGCTACTACTTCCTTTACTAATTATACGCTCTTTAATAACTACTCTTATATAATGTATGCTTAAGCCTTATTTTAAGCTATTTATATAAGCCCCGGGTTGCTAGTAAAAGATATTATTCCCTTTAAAATAGCTTTTACCCTCTCTTTAATTGCTATAGTAGCTATAATCGGCTAAATTCGTAAATGCTTTTTACTTGATAAGTTTTAGCTATAGCAATTAATAATATGCTATATCTTTCTCGTATCCTTTGCAAGTGTTTTTAGCGCAATAATCTTAAGAATTTATAACACGTAATCTTCTTTGCTTTTTAATACTCGAGCTAACTAAGCTAAATAATTATAATCTTATATTAGTTCTTTTTACTTTTATTTAGCCCGGAATATATAAGATAAAGTTCTTTTATAAACTCTTTACTAAGGCTTATAAAGTAGCTTAAAGGGTTTACTTTAAAATAATAATTCTAATGCTTCTTTTAACTATTAAGCTTTATATCTAATATAATTAAGTCGTCTTTAAATTGTTAATTAAAGCTAAAAAAAATTTATAAGGTAGCGGTAAAGCTTAATAAGCTCTTGCAAATTTTGAGGCCCTTACTCTTTATAACGTGTAAAATATATACTAGTTTATTAATAGGATATTTATATTTTGCTTATTAAGCTTAAAAGCAAAAAGCTAAAAAGCAAAGATTCTTTATATAAATGTTTTTAAGTAATAGTTTAGCTTGTGTTTTAATGCTTATTTTTATTGCTATTTTTTTAGGTATAAGCTAAGGGCAAGTGATTTTTGCAAATCTCGTCTTTTAAGTAAGTTAAAGCTACTCTTAAAAAGGGATAGCGCTAATATTATATAAAGATCTTTTTCTTTACCTTTAATACCCTTATAATTAAGTTCCCGGTAATTTAATAGCAAAAGGAGTTCCTTAAATCGGTTTATAAACTTAATAGCTAAACCGAGGTTAAACCCTTTAACATTATAGCTAATTAGTTTATAAATTAAAACTTAACTGCTTTATTAGCTCTTATATTAGCTATAAATTAGTCTTTACGTCCGAAAAGCTCTAGCAAGCTTATTTATATACTTAAAGATATTAAAGCGGGCATAGATAACATTTAGTTATTTTTTGCGTTATATTCTTATATATAATACTAAATTCAAGCATAATAAAATTAACTTTGCAAGTTAAATGTAACCTCTTTATACTAATATATATCTTTTATATATAAAGCTATTTGTCTTACATGCTATATTATACAAATAAAGTAAGCTTAAGGACAAGGCACTTAGCTATCGGGTTTGCGTAGCATGCTTGTGCGTATAGCTTGCCTTTATAGCATTTGACAAAGTCGTGCTACCGAACGAGGGCTAAGATAAAGTATATCGGCTAAAGCTAGTTAAGAGGAATAAATGTTGCTTTATTAGCTTAATAGTAAAGTCGTTAATCTTCCTTATATAGCCGATACTTGCTATAAGTTAGACAACTTGGCCTTACTTAATATAGCTATCTTAAATTATTATAATAGAAGAATAGTAATATAAGAGTGCAAATAGAATATAACTTTAGTTAGCGTTAGTAAAGTAGCTCCGGATAATCGGTTAAGGTTATAATAGTCGGGCGACTAGTTTAAATAGTTTGCAAAGAATAGTTAATATAAAATAATATTATTAATTAAACTTTTAAATCACATAAGATATAAAATAAAGATAGAGTTTTTATAGTTAAAATACCCTTATATCTTTTGTAATACGTTTAACTAACTTAGAAATATTAGTTATTTTATTATACTTGTGCTAAGCTCTTATCTAATAATCTAAGATTTAAGATATACTTTCAAGTTTTTATTAAATTGTTATATTATGTCTCTAATAACAAATATTTACTTAATAACTCCTCCTCTTAATTATTTAAAAACTTAATAGTATATACCTTTTCGAATTTTAGCTTTGCGTTTTCCAATTTTAGTTTATTTTCTTTAATTAGGCTATTAATAGCCTATAAAAGAGTGTTATAATAGTTGCTTGCTATAAACTTTATCTTATAATTTAAAATGTATTACTAAATATATTACAAAAAAGTAACTTGTCGTCGAAGCTAATATTAAGAATCCTAAAAAGGTTTAAGAGGACTATATATATTACCCTTAGTATTACAAAACGCTTCTTATGCCTTTATTTCTTGCTCTTAGTTCGTCTTAATAAAGCTATTAATATACAAGATTACCCTCCCTTTATGCTTCTTATGCGGAAGCTTATTGTTATTATCGGCGAAAATAGTTTCTAAATTTGCTAATTATTAATAGAGTTAATATAAAGATATAAGTTTTACTAATATCGTCGTTATTATTAGCGAAAATAGTTTCTAAATTTGCTAATTATTAGCGGAGTTGACATAAAGATATAAGACTTACTAGTATTATCGTTATAAGTAATAAGCTTATTTATTTCTTTAAATATTTACTTAAATCTTAAATGCCGAGACTTATATTTTAATAATTAGTTTAAGATATTATAAAAAGGCTCCTTGTATTATTAAGGATTTGCTTTTAATAATCTAAGGAAGGCTATATTAAGAAGTATTTAGAGTAAATTTAGTAATAGTAAAGACAAGATAAGTAATATTAACTATAAAGAAGAATAATAGCTAGTAAAGCATTTAGAAAATGTAATAGCCTTTATATAATATATGCGTAGTTAAAGCTTTTAGCTTCTTAATACCAAGTTTATAGCATAAAAATAAGATTTGTAATAGTGCTTAGCTTATTACTCGGCATAATAGATACTAAAAAGCTAAAGCAAATATAAGGGATATTATAAGGCAAAATTATATTATTACCTTATATAATATATATCAAGTTGTTAGGATAAGAGCTACATATTAGCTAATAGTGTGCTTTATAATATTATTTAAATGAGGCATAAGAATTAGAAGCATATAAAGCTAATTTATGCGTCCGATTTGGGTTAATAGCTAGCAAATCTTAGATAGTTAGCCTTAATAGTAGCGTTAATGTAAATAACGGGATATATATTATATATTATATAATTAAAGGCGCCGATATACCCTTATACTATTACGCATTGCCTCCTTAGTATTATTCTTTAAAAGGTATTAAGCCTTGCTACATCTTCTCTCTTTTAAGTTACTTTGTTAAAGATTAAGCTATATAAGGGTCTTATCTTTCCTTAATAGCTAGCTATTGTATACTTAAACCCCTTTAATTAATGCAACTTTGCCCTTAATGTGATTTTGCTTTACTATATTTTAGATTTTTTTAGTAAATAGGAAGGAATTTTAATATAAACCCCTTTATCGTTGCAACTTTGCTACTAAATAAACTAACGTGATACTAGCTTTGCTTTATATAAATTTCTTAGTTATATAAAGCAAATTAAAGTTATATTATCCTTCTTAGTATACTTGTATTAACGTATAAATTTTAATTACTTAAGATTAACGCTAATTCCGAGACCCTTTTACCCCTTTACTAGCGCAGCTTGCCGCTAAGATAAGTCTACTTTATATTGCTTGCGTTGCTCTTTTGCTAAACTTATTTATAATGCTTCTTTTAGCCTAGTCTCGCTATTGCATAAATCTCACAATAGCTAACCTCGCTATTGCATAAACTACAAGAGGGTTAGCTTATATAAAAGTTATCTAATAGCCCCCTTTAATTAATACATTGCCGCTAATATAACGCTACTTAGCTTGTTATATAATCTTAGCACCTTTATCTTGTGTTACTTGCGTAGCTCTTTTATTAAACTTAATTATAAATCTTCCTTTAGCTTAGTCTTGCCGCTATATAAATCCCATAATAGCTAATAAGCGCACTAGTAATTAAAACCCCTTCTATTAAAGCAACTTTGCTGCCGAGATGATTTTGCCTTGCCTTGCTTGCTTGCATGAAAATCTTTGCCTCTCGGGCAAATAAAGCTTTAGTGTGGATCTTCCCCTTATATGATTTTACACTTGCACGAATTTGATTATACTTATTAAGCATATTAGCTATTATAACCCTCGATATAATTATAGTGTAGTAATAATATTGCTTAGTCTTATATAAATAGTACCTTGTCTAAAAGAGGCACCGGGCGTTATATTCCCGTCCTTTGGCATAACCTTATTAGCAAGAGGATTAGACCTCGTCTTATATAAATAGTAATATATTTATAAGGAGCATTAGACGTTAATACCTTAGATTTGTATTATACTTCGTTTAAACTTTCGAAATTATATAAAATTAATTGTTAATAGTTATTATAAAGTAGTATTGTGTGTATTTTAGTATAACTTCTTGTGGCAAAGAGGAGTTAAATAAGTAGTTAATAGCTTAACGCGATGTGTTTGTATACGATAAGGTTAAATTTGTGAAGTT
>Ga0302221_10000958_pt1 | contig 19101 bp, 16 predicted proteins | sample II_Palsa_E2_1_FD_193517 | JGI IMG/M metagenome (GOLD analysis project Ga0302221, IMG submission 193517) | Peat permafrost microbial communities from Stordalen Mire near Abisko, Sweden - II_Palsa_E2_1 | ecosystem: Environmental > Terrestrial > Soil > Palsa > Peat permafrost | place: Sweden... | reverse complement strand
TGTTAATCCTTAATACAAATATAAACAAAAATTTATTATACATACAATAGTCTACACAATTTAATTTACATACCTTCCTCTTACTTCTTTATCCTATATTGTTGTAACTGCATTTCTTTATCTTGTTTTGTTACAACAACTTTAATTACTTACTTTAGAAAATGGAAAATCAAGAATTCACTGCAGGGGATAAAATCGTATTAAAAAATAATAAAGATATCATTTATATCTTTTTGTTTAAAGTTGGAGATACGTATTCTCATTGTTTAACGCCTGATAACAAAGAAATAGATATCTATACAATAGCTCTTGAAAAATATGTTGAGCCTAAACTATTTTTCGGAAGTTTATAACTATTTACTAATAAAATTATAAAGTAATTCGGCTATTTCTAAAATAGTCTTATTCCCGCATTCCTTAGGGTTTCTCTCAGCCATTTTTAAGCATTCTAATTTAATTTCTTCTATTGACATAAATTCATTTTTAAGTTATCTAAATTTACCCAATTAGCCTCTTTAAAAAGAATCTAATTGTTTGTTACAACAACCAGATAGTCATTAAGAATTTTTTAAAAAAAGCCTTAGCGAATGGGAAATTGAGCCTTGGGGTATTTATTATCGTTGGCATATTACCTCTATAAAAATAGGCTAATGATTTCGTTTCCACAGCAACCTAACAAATACTCCCCGGTAAATAATCCAATTATATTTCAAGTCTCATCAGATAATAGTAACATCCAATATTTTACTGTGCTATTAACTGATGACGAAGAAGATATTATTGCTAATTTGAAGATTTATACAACACCGGATAATCGTATGGGCAGTTATACCGACCTTTCAAGTATCCTGTCCAATTGCGTTAATTACCAGTTATTACCATCGAACAATTTGGTTGAACCTGTCGCAAATGTTATTCAACCATATCAATTAACAATTACTGAAAAGCTTTATTCTAACGGTACTATTATTGACGGTACCACTTCTACAACTGGAATATTTTATGCTTGGAACGGTGCATTAGACAAAGTACAATTTAGAAATTTCAACTATCCGCAGTATGTTATGACTACTGGCGCAACCTCTGCTTATTTTTTAACCAATAAACCTGATCTAATTCCTTTAAACGCTAACAGCAGCGAGTATCTTTATTTTTTAAATGATGGTGTTGCCAATACTGCAAATATTTCAACCTATGGTGCTTTAGGTTCAAACACTTATACAGTAAGCCTTAGCGGATCAACTACAGCGGCCCGGATAGACATAAGCCCTGCATCATTAACCAGAGTATTCAATATTGATTTCAGCACAGTAAATAATTTTACGGTTCAAATTTTCGATTCAAGTAATACGGCAAGATCAATATTAAAAAACTACCGCTATAGATCAGAGGGTACTTTAAAATACCCGATAGAAGTTTTGTTTTGGAATAGGTCAGGGGGCTTTGATTCTTATACCTTTTATAATACCCGTGAATCCGTTGCTGTAACGAAAACCAACATAGCTAAAAATTCATTTTCCATCGATGGTAACGGTAAATATACAGACAACCAAAACGGGGTTTTTAACCCAGACAATGAAACTATAAATGTAAGCAGCGTAAGTACTTATAAAGCCATTTCAGCCGCTCTAACGGACTATGAATGTATCTGGCTAAAGGAATTAATGCAAAGCGCAAAAGTGTTTGTTAAGCTACCTAATGCTTCTTTCCTGCCCGTGCAGGTTAATAGTAACAGTTACCCGGTTTTGAATAGCCGATATACAACTTCGCTAAATAGATTAGAAATTGAATTTGTTGCAAGCGGGGATGCTATTAATAGCACATATGATGACTTTAACGATACTTTTTCAGCGATATTCTTTTAATTGAAAATTGTATTTTAGGGTTTAATTTAAAAACCTTCTCCAATGTTCAATTTGCCATTCCCGACCGATAGTCTATATAAATTTTCTTTTATTTACCGGTATTTTACTTTTTATACCCGGTCTGGCTTTATGGTATATCAAAATACAAGTTCCGCAAGACAAATTATTGATTTTACAACTAAAACAGGTAGAAAAACAAAATATAAAATTAAATAGGGAATTTTTGGATTGGGAAAAAATGCAAAAGGAAAAATCCTATAATCCCGCAATACCACCAGAAAAGTAATTAGGCAACCTTATACTTTAATGCCTTACCCACTTTTCCATCTTTTATAACAACCTGAAACTTGTTTTTAAGATTGTTAACTGCATTACTGGTTTGTTTAGTGTCAAATGAAGCACCATAGCTATTTGCCTTAACCAATATTTCCGGTATAGTACCCGAACCTAATTCGGATATCGCAAAGTAAATTTTCTGATTATCGCTCTTAGCTTCATCATAAGTACGTGGTACAGTAAATTTTGCGGGCGCTTTAGGTGCCTTAGCAGTTGTCGATGTTTTTGATTTGTTTTTTTTAGCGTTTAAATCATCTGGGATAGCAATTTCACCCTTCAACAGCTTCAAGAAATAGGTATGTCTTTTAATATCTTCCGTTAATTCAGCGGTATCATACTTTTTATCAATTTCACTTTTCCTAATAGCCCATTCTTTAGATAGGTCATTTAATTCGCTTTGCTTATCAATTTCGAATTTTGATTTCTTATCAATATATGCTTGTAATTCTCTTTCTACTTTTTCAAGTGTGCTTTCTTCTTTAGATGTTGCCATTCTTACAGTTTTTAGTCCTCAAAAGTAAAAAATATAATCAGCTCTTTCCCATTACCTAATAAAAAGGGGTATGATACAGAATGATTATTATAAAATAGTTTTAATAGATTCAACTACTGGTTCAACTGGTAATTATGCAGAATTAGACTGTGAAGGAATTGATTTTTCTACAACCTTTCAAGTTGCTGATATTGCGGACATAACAACACGAAAGGATGCTATAACCAAAACTATATCATTCAAGGGAACTAAAAATAATAATATCATTTTTGGCAATGTTTCAAATTTCAACAGGTATGTTGACGAATCTATTTCCCTGCCAATTCTTTTCAATTTTGACATAACTAAGGCTATTGATTGTCAAGTCTATGAAAATTCAACCTTAATCCTTGAAGGACAACTTAATTTTATTTCTACAAGCCGGGATGCACAGGGTAATATTAATTATGATTGCGATATTGAAGGTTACGCAATTGGGTTGTTTCAACAGATACAAAATAGTCTCATTTCAGATTTAGACTTTTCGCAATTTAACCATACTTATGATATTGAAAATATCGTTAACAGCTGGTCAAATACATATGTAAATGGTGGTAATACTATTGCGGGTAATATAGGTGAAGGATATGTATATCCGTGTATTGATTATGGTGAAGGCATAACAGATGACACGGCCTTCGATAATCTAATGGATTACCGTAATTTTCGCCCGGCTTTTTTTGTTAGAGAATATTTTAATGCAATTTTTAACCAGTCAGGGCTTACTGATACATACACCTATACGGTAACGGGCAGTACCGCCTTTATTGAGGAATTTAATAAGTGTATTGTTCCAAATAACGATAGTGATTTTAGCTATACCCTACAGCCATATATTATATTTGGAGTTACAAAAACAAGCAACCCGCAAACATATAACGGCAGTAAACAAACACATTACGACTCAACTAACAATAGAACTGAATATAATAACTTAGTTGGTTTTGATACGACTACCACAGGTGGTACTGGTCAAACCATAATTTCAACCAGTGTCATAGGCGGGGAAAAGATTGTCTTTAATAATAAGATCAGTACTACAGTTACAGCATCTGTTACATTTCAAGCTGCACAGTTTATTAATGGTTCCGCTACTTACAGATTCCAATGTTTATACCGTTCAACCGACTTAGGGCAGTTTAACAGCATTGCAGAAGTAACCAAAACCTACAGTTCAACTTCTGAAATTGTGGTAACAACACATCCAGTGGTAATAACATATCCACCAGATACACTAAACCTAACGCTAACAAATGATTTTGAAGAGGGTTCAGAAATGGCTTTTGCCATATACATAGATAGTGCGCAAGCCGAAGTATTTAACGTAACTATTCTAACCGCACAAGCCCAATTTGGTAGTGATTCATCAACTTCACAGGTAACGGTAAAGATTGGGGATGCCGCTATATTGGTAGGCCAGAACACACAGACAATTTCCCAAACTGATTTTATAAAGTCGTATATAAATATGTTTAACTTATATGTTTACCCGGATTTAAATAATCCTAAAAACATCATTTTTATACCATATAACGATTTTTATTCAAATTTTACCCCTGTTAACATAATTGAAAATTCTATCGATTGGAGTAATAAGATTGATAACAGTTCTATTACACAAACACCTGTATCAGACCTCTTCGATTTATATACCTTTAATTTTACAGATGATACAGATTATTTTAGTCTTTTATATAAAGAAAGATTTGGTGATACTTACGGTAACTTAATATTAACAGGCACGACCAATGGCAGCGATAAGTCTTTAGATTTAATATTTGGATCAACGCCTGTAGCAAATTATGCTAACAGAAATGTACCATACCTATGGGAATTGGATACCAATAACTTAAAGAAAGTAAAAGTTACAGTTCCACGAATATTATTTTATAATAGTTTAGTTGATTGCCCGGCCTATGAAATTGGTACGATCTCACTGAGTGCGTCAACCCAAACTTATTATTTTTCTTCTATTGATGCGCTCAACGTTTCTGCTTATACATTTAGTCAGTACGCAGAAGTTAACGAATTTACTATATCCTCTGATGGTGAATTTGCGGATTTGACATTTGGTACACCGTTGCAGGTTTTTTATACAAATGGTGGAATATTATCATCTTATGGTTCAGGGAAGAAAACCTTATATGATAGATATTATGCCGATTATATTACAGAATTAACCGATAGTAATACCAGAGTGGTACAGGTTTCGGCATATTTAAATGAACTTGATATTCAAAACTTGGATTTCACCAAACCTATATACTTAGATACGGTGTTGGGCCACAATTATTTTAAGTTGCTATCAGTCGAATATTCCAATAAAACTGAACCGGCTACCGTTATGCTTCAAACAGCCTATATTAGGGATTCAAATACAGCATTTGGTGGATTCTACAACGATACAGAGTCTATGTATTTTACGAAAACAGGCTGTCCGACAGGTTATACCGGTGAATCATTTTTGTATGCTGTTCCCTATGGAAAATATAACTCTTTAGCATCACAAACCGATGCCGACAATATGGCGATTGCGGAAATGATGGCATATGGGCAAACATATATTAGTACTTACGCTCTTTGTGTAAATACTGGCACTACATTTACTCTAGGCTATGGTTTTATCCCGGCCTATGCCAATACGGCAACAACTTCCACCTACTATACTGATTCTGGTAATTTATCAACTGGTTCAACCTTGTTTTATACTTTATCAGGGCAAACTGTAAGAGGTTATAATGGCTATTACTCTGATGGTACCACCATCTATGAAACCAATGAATCAACCACTATTATAGCAACTGGTTTAACGTCTTCTATATCAGCAACCACCTATGATGCCTATTTTATTGGCGGTGCAAATCAATACGTTACTTGCCAGTCCGCAAACCAGTTTCCGCCAAATCTTATAAATTATCAAATTTCTGATCCTTACCCACGTATTGGAACTATTGTTAAGGATGCTGATGGTGTAATATTGGTGCCTGATGGATGGTACGCAACTAAATTTACATCTTATCAAACCGTTAGCGGTGTTATTACAGCAACGTACAGTTGTACCACTACATTAGGCAGTCTTTTGTAATGAATATTAATGCCGTTCAACCTATTACCTGCTAAATACTGGTACTTATGGCTGACGATAGCGAAGATAAAATATTAATAAATGTTGGTTTAAATACAGAAGAGGCCGAACAAGGTATAACGGCTTTAGGGCAAAAAATCAGTGCGGTAAGTAAACAGGATTTAGGTACCACCAATGTACAATCCTATAAAATCCAAATAAGGCAATTAACCGCAGAACTTCAAAAGGTTGAACAACAATCTGGCAGAAATTCACAGGCATTTAGGGATGGAGCGAAAGAATTAGGCAGATTAAAAGAAGCAGCAGCGGACTTTAAAACCCAAATTGAAGCTTATGATCCTTCCAATAAATTAGCCGGGATTGCTAACATAGCTAAAGGTGCAGCCGTTGGTATGACTGGCGCAGCCGGGGCAATGGCTTTATTCGGTATAAAAGGCGAAAAGGCAGAAGAAGTAATGCTTCGTTTGCAAGGGATTTTGGCCTTATCTCACGCTATTTCTTCAATTCACGAAGTCGTTGCGGGATACCAGTCATTCATAAATGTGTTAGGTCTTACCGCAACGGCAGCCAAAAAAGTTGTTGATATAAGCCCACAGGTACCCGGTGTTGGTTCAACCGCAACATCGGCCACAGATTCAACAGAAGAAGTAGCATCAGATGAAGCCGCTACCGCAGCGCAAACTGAATTAAATGCTGTTAAAACGGAAGGTACAGATATTGAAAATTCATTGTCGGAAGCTCAACAAACCGGGATTGAAACAACTGTAGAAAAAACGGCAGCGTTAGAGGCATTATCAACAGCACAAGGTCAATATGATGCTGCATTGGCAGCGGGTACGGAACTATCGGCAGCAGCGAGCGAAGCCAATATAGCACAGGCTACAACACAGGGTGCCGTAGCAGTAGCCGAAGAAGGTGCAACCGTTGCTTCTATCGGGCTTAAAGCCGCTTTATGGTCTATTGGTATCGGTTTAATTATTACAGCAGTAGCTTACTTAATTGCCAATTGGGATAAGGTCAAAACGTCAGTGGAAAATATGTTCCCTGCATTAAAGACTGCCGGAGACACATTTAAGGATTTATCACAAATAGTTTCCGGTGTTGGGTTAGCGGTGCTTAAATTCTTAAAAGCCCCAATTGACGAAGCCGTCACAGGTATTAAGATTTTAATTGATGTTTTAAAGGGTGATTTCAAGGCAGCAGCCGCAGATTTTCAAGATGGTTTAAAGCAAATCGCCAATGATGTTAATGTTATTGCAAACTTTAAAGAGGGTGCTGCCGATAAAGCAGCATCACAAGCCGAAGAAGAGCGAAAAGTAAGAGTTCAAAATGAAGTTGATGCTAACGAACGCATTATAAAAGAGCGCAAAGCGTTAGGTGAAAATACCACAGCTTTAGAAGTAAAAAATCAGCAACTTAAAAATTCACTATTAGATAAGGATTCAGAAGATTACCAAAAGAAATTATTGGATGGTGAATCTGAAATTACTGTGCTTCAAAACGCAGAGATTAAGAAACGTTTGGATGCTGCCGAAAAACTTAGAAAAGAAGCAGCCGAAAAAGCAGCAGCGGCAAAGAAATCAGAATTAGATAAGCTTAAATCTGGTGAAGATGAAGCGGGCAAAGTTATCAATGAAGGCAAACGTAGCCAGAGAGATATTGAATTAGCTGATGCCGATTTTAAATATCAGAAATTAATTGCCATTGCTCAAAAGTATGGTCAGGATGCCAGTACGTTAGAAGAGGCATTAGGTATTACTAAAAGCCGAATCAACAAAAAGTACGCAGATGAGATATCAGCTTATTTACAAAAAACCGATGATGACACCTTATCAGAATTTGATAAAAAGCGTAAGCAAATATTAAAAGAAGCACAGGATGCAATGAAAAATGCAAACCCTGATGAAGCTAACCAGATTTTTGCCAGTAGTTTATATCAAACACAAAGAGTTGATAAAGAAGAACAACTAAGCAATGCAGCAAACGATGCCAATGTGGGCGTAACCAATGCTGAAACAGCCAATAGCGCAAGCGTACAAAAAGGTCAAGGAGGCGATACAGCACAGGATACTTACAATAAAGAAGAAGCTATCAGGCAGGCAAAATTAGTGGCGCTTAAAGCCCAATATCAACAAGAACAGTTTTTGGCGCAAGGTAATGCCGAACAGTTAGAGAAAATTAATGCTGATTACAATAAGGCTTCAAAGGAATCAGATGATGAAGGTGCAAAAGCTCGAATAGCGTTAGCGCAAGCTGAAAAGGATGCCAAATTAGCTACTTATCAAGAAGTATCAGATGGTTTAGCAGCAGCAGCTGATATAGCAGGGAAAAACACGGTAGCGGGTAAGGCCCTGGCGGTGGCCAGTGCTACGATCAGTACTTATTTATCTGCACAAAAGGCTTACGAATCTCAATTTTTGCCTGTACCTGATATATCATCGCCATTAAGAGGTGCATTAGCTGCCGGAGTTGCCGTAGCATCAGGTTTAGCCAATATTAAAACTATACTATCGGTAAAGGTACCGGGTGCCGGTTCATCAGTCGGTGTTACACCATCTTATCAGGCACCTACTATAAATAGCACGGTATTAAATCAGGCACAGCAAGGTATTCAAAACGTCAATGTATTAAATCAACCAGATACCACAAAGCAACAACCTATTAAAGCTTATGTAGTTGAAAAGGATATTACAAGCGCACAGGACAGGGCAGCGTATTTAAATAGAAGGTCAACTATCTAAGTCCTCATAATATCTTAATAGCATCTTTTCGTAAAGCTTATCTGAAAACACGGTTGATGCAGAATCATTGACTTTTTGAAAAGACTTTTTGATAGAATCCAAATCTTTAATCGCTTCATCGAATTGAAATTTCGAGGGATTGCCAACATTGTATTTATGAAGATATGTGTTGATATCCCCTGAAACTGCTTCATAAGCGTTAGATGATTTCTTGCATAATTCTGCTTTTTGAGAAAATTTGCCAAACGTCAAAAGCGCAGTACTTCCGGTGGCAGCGATAGAGACTATTCCTACAATGAGTTTTATTGTGTTATAATCACCATCGGAAACGTCTTCTTTTTTAAACGCCCCAAAAATAGCGGTTCCGACAATTGCAGAAAGTAATGTTGAAGCGGAGCCAAAATATCGATTGAGTAATTTATAACGGTAAGCTAATGTGTATTGGGAATCTTTTCTTGCTAAAGCCTTAATCCGTATTTCTTTTGCTTCTTTTATGATTTCTCCTTTTCTCTCTATAAATTCCTTTGTTTCGTTCATAAGATTTTATTTAGGTATAAGCGAATATAAGAAATTTTAATATTTAGCCTATTACCGGGTAAATGAAATTACCTGTAATAGAATTAAAAATAGATGAAGCTAATGAAAGCTTTGTGTCGGCTATCGCTCTGGTAGAACATCCTGCAATTGAAAGTGATTTTATTGCTTTTAATCAAACTCAAAACTTCGCAGTTAATGATGAAAGACAGGAATTATTAGGTGCAGCAATGTTGCCGGATAAGCCTATCTACCGTAACGGTGATAAAGGTGATTTTTACGCAGTATTTTCAAAAGATACCATCAGGCAAATAGCGCAAGTGTTTGCACAAAAAGGGTTATTCAATAATACCAATATTGAACATACCATTATTCCCGCTGATTCCTTTGTATTTCAATCATACATAGTTGATAATTCCAAAAATATCAATGCACCTACAGGAATTGAAGCTCCAGATGGCAGTTGGATAGTAGGAGTAAAGGTCAACAACCCTGCCATATGGCAATCCATTAAACAAGGTCAAATTAAAGGTTTTTCCGTTGAAGGGATTTTTGAACTATTCCCCACAGATCAAGTAAGTGACGGTACGCTAACAATTGATGATATCAACCTATCGCAAGCAATCAATGAATTTAATGCTGCACTTGACAGAGTGAATAACGGGTAATAGAATTTTATTCTAACGAATAACCTATTACCAGCATAAGAGATAATAAATCAAAAATGACAAAAAAAGAAGCTATAGAAACTATCAAAAATGCAACTAAAGCTATCGGCTTACTTTTCTACCAAAACGAACAAAAGTTTGAAGCAGTAAAAGTTAAGGATGGTTCACAAGATGTATCAGTTGAAGGCGAATATGCTAAAGGTACCAAAGTGTCAGTATCTAGTTCTACAGGCTCCGTACCTGCACCAGACGGTAATTATACATTATCAAACGGTCAATCATTCGCTACAAAAGGCGGGGTAATTGATGAAATAATGGAGGATGCCACTGATGATACAGATGAAGATTTTACAAAAAAGGCAAAAATAAAAGCAGATACTAATGATTCAGATGAAGATATGGCAGCAGCCCAGGCTGAAGCAGATGAAAATTTTGAAGCACCAGTAGCAAATTCCAATACCGTAGCATTACAGGCATTAGCCGATAAGATTACCGAAATGGATACAATGATTTCAGCAATTAAGGATGCTTTAACAGGTAAAGCTTCAAAACAAGATATGTCAGCAATTGCTGAAAATTTCAAATCAATTGAAGCAGCTTTTGAAGTGCTATCTGATACCCCCGCAGAATTTTCTAGGGTGGACAAATCAGTACTGGCAAAAGAAGATAAGGCTAAAAAGTTAGAAGCTTTAGCCGGATTGATGAAGAAATAAAATGACCCGAAAGGGATAATAAACGAAAGATAAAGAGAAGAAGAAAATGGCATTTAATATTTCCGCATTACCACAATACGTAGACCAAACATCAAAACAGCTTTTGGTTGATACCGTATTTGGCAATCAAACCGCTACCATTTTAAAAGACGCAGGTAGCGTAACTTTAGGTGTAAAAGGTCAATATGCACTACAATTATTAAGCACAGATGTTAGTTTACAAGCTAACACAGGTTGCGGTCGTAACCCAACGGGTAACGCTAACTTTTCACAGGCAGTTTTAACTGTACACCCTATTAAGGATGAACAGAATTTATGTAACAAGCCTTTGGAGAACACTTGGATGGTTCAATACCTTACTAAAGGTCAAACTTATACCGAAGCCCTATTTGCAAATGAAATTATGTCTGCTCGTGCTTTGAAAATCGCACAGGAATCAGAGAAAGTTATTTGGCAAGGTGATGTTGTTGCACAATCGGGTTCAACCACTTTAGGCAGATTTGACGGTTTCGTTAAACAAATTAAAGCGGGTGCTTATATCGTTTTAACTGGCGGTACAATTGCTACAGGTGCTACAGTAGTTGAAAGATTACAAGGTGCATTTTTAGGTACCCCGTCAAAAATTACCGAACAATCTGATGCAGTTATTTTCATAGGTACCGATGTGTACAATGAATATACCGTTGCATTAGCACAAAAGAACTTATACCATCCATCAGAAGATAAAATCTTATTCGGTACATCAATCAAATTGGTTCCGGTTGATGGTCTAATAGGTACACGTAACGCATTTGTAGGTCGTTTGCGCTCATTCCAAATGGGTACCGACCTTTTAGGTGAAGAAGATCGTGCAACTATGCAGTATTCAATAGAAACCCAAAGTATATATATGGACTTCCATTTTGCTTTAGGTGTTGTACCTGTGTACATCAATGAAATTGGTGTAGCTACTGTTTAATACAGAATTAATAAAATAAAGATGATTATGCCGGGGGCTGTAAACATTCAGCCCCTGTAATTAATCGAGATAAAGGAGAAAATATAATATGTCTTGTACAAGCGTAACAGCATATACTAAACAATGTGGCAGAGGTATTTCGGGCGGTGTTGCAAAATTATGGATTATAGGTTATGGTGATTTAGTTGCGCCTGTATCTGGTTCAACCGATACTTTTGCAGTAGCATCAGGAACAACCGTAGTTAGCCAGATCGGAATTGCATCAGGTAAAACATTTGTATCAGTCGGTACACTAAAAGAATCAGTTTCATTCAAGGGTACTGTAAAAAAAGATAGCTCAACAGGTGCTTTTGAAAATTCAACCGAAACCACAATAGTAATTTCAAGTATTTCAGAAACTGGGAAGCAATTTGTTGAAGGATTGATGCAACAGCCAGTAGCAATATTAATTAAGCTTCGCAGCGGTACGTATATTGTTTCGGGGTTAAATGGCTTCACAGAACTTACTGATGTAACAGAAGATACTGGTACAAAAAACAGCGATATGAATGGTTATCAGTTAAAATTAACGGGTGTTGAAGATGGTTTTACAAAAACCATTGATCCTACATACGTAGGTTCCATTGTAGATAAGCTATAATTCGCCAGACAGCGAAATTATACAGCCTTGTTAGTAATAGCAGGGCTTTTTTATTTAGATTTCAAAATGTACCGTACATCGCTTATGCTCTTTGATAGCCATTTTTTGCGCTTTATCTTTATGTAATTATTAATAGAATACTTAATTAAAAAAGGTGAAAAAGAAAGTAGAAAAGCAGGTTGTTGAAGAAGTAATTGTAACAGATTCAAAGAATACCGAAAAGAAGGTTAAATTTAATACAGGTAAAATGAAGCCCAACCCTAAATGGACTTACTAAAAATTAATCATTTAGCAGCCCCGCAATAGCGGGGCTTTTTTATTTAATGATAAACCTATTACCTACAAAAAGTAGGCGATGATATTATTAAATAAAAGCACCAGTACACAGGATATCGTTCTAACGCTAAGTGAGCTAACCACAATACCCGATGCAGTATATCTTTTGGTGCTCACCAGTGATTTTACACAGGTCGTTTCAAGATTTATTTTATCAGGCAATACCAGTTTAGACACAGACCGTTACGACCTGTTCAAGTTGGACACCAGTTTAATAACTTCTTTAGAGCAGGGTTTATACACTTATGCAGCGTATCAATCACCAGTATTTACTTATGATGAGACCACTTTAGGCAAACCTATAGAATATGGTAAAGCTAAAGTAATTGACCCTGCAACAGTAGTACAACCTATAATCTATAATTCAGTGCCTACTGAATATGTAACCTACAATTCCGATAATGATTAATACAGGGCAGACAGAGAGCAGGGAAATAGTGAAGTTTAATCAGCACATAACGCCACCGCCAGTTGAAGTAATACAAAGTAATAGTGATAATGTATATGTGAGGTATGGGTTGGATAACCTGTACCCAAACTTTTTATTAAAGCTATTTAACGAATCACCTCTACACAAAGGCATTACCAATTCCAAAATTGATTACATCATTGGTGATGGTTTAACCTTTAAGGGCGCTACTAAGCAGTTAACATTTAAACCAAATCCAACTGATTCATTTAATGAGTTCATCAGCAAATTAGTTAATGATTACCTGATCTTCAATTACTATGCTATTGAAGTGATTTACAATAAGCTAAACAAGCCTATTCAGTATAATCATATCCCGGCACATAAAATAAGATGCAATAAAGACCGTAGTAAATTTTGGTATTCAAACGACTGGTTCTATGAACCTAACATATTGTTAAGTTATGATATTTGGACAGCAAGTAGTAATTCCGATGGTAAAGCAAAGGTGTTTTTTTATACGTCTTATTCACCGTCAGTAAATAATATCTATCCGACACCTGATTATTCAGGGGCAATAAAATCAATTGAAACGGATATAGCGATCCGGGACTTTCAAATTAACAGTATTGAAAACAGCTTTAGCGTATCATCAATCATTACATTTTTAGGTGGTGCGCCAAACGATGAAGTTAAGCGGGCCATAACCAACAAGATACAAAATTCATTTACCGGGCAAAACGGTGGTAAAATGATTATTGGTTTTGAGAACGCAACAAGCCTACCTCCAGATGTAAAGAACATAGCACCATCTGATTGGGATAAAGCTTATGTAGAGGTCAAAAAGGACGTTTTACAGGATATTTTAACCGCACATAGTGCTGTATCGCCTATTCTATTCGGTATTAAAACAGATGGTCAATTAGGCGGTGCTACGGAATTGGAAACAGCCTATGAGATATTTAAGAACCTCTTTGTAAAAAACCGAAGAAATGAATTAGAATCAGGTTTGAATCGCTTGTTTGCCGAAATAAACTTAGGCGAATTAGAATTTAAAGATATGGGATCATTGTTCAGCGCAACTCTTAGTGATGTTATGAAAATGAAGACCTATACCATCAACGAAATAAGAAATGAAGCCGGACTACCACCGATATTAAATGGCGATAGGTTGATTGATGAAGTTAAGCCAGTACCAACACAAGAACCTACCGATAAGGGTAATATTCCTGATGTAAACGTTGTGGGTTCACCAGTACCGCCTAATCAAGTTGCACCACCCGCACCGCCAACAGCCGGGGCCACTGCCAACGCTGGTAATTTCGCTCATTTAACAGATGATGACTTTGAAAAAGTTAAACACTTAGGATCAGCTAAACAAGATTTCAGGGTATTCAAAAAATTAGGCTATTCAGTGCAATCTTTTTCGGATGTAAAAGCCATTGAATTAGCATTTGATGATGAAAAAGATATATCTGATTACCTCATAAAGAACGGTATCAAAAATATGCCCCTTGTTCAAATCAAGGCAGCGATACGTAAAGATTTGGGGATAGCGGTAACAGCAGACGAAATAAGAAAAATCATTACAGGCTTAGAAGATTCCGGGGTTATCAATAAAGCAGATGTAGGTAAAGGGATTACTATAAACCCTACTGAAAAATCTATGCAGCCCGCCCTGGAGAACATTCGTAGGGTAGAAGTTAGATATAGCTATGAAGGCCCCGAAGATGACAAAAACAGACCGTTTTGTGCTAAGATTATGGCTAATGATAAATTCTATACCCGTCAGGATATCGAACAAATGTCAGGGCTTTTTGGATATTCAATATTTGATTACCGGGGCGGTTTTTACCATAATCCTAATACCAATATTACTACACCCTATTGCCGCCATAGATGGGTTGCGACCAGCGTAGTTAAAATTAACCCCGCAGCTTAATGAAGACACTTTTTATATCAGAAACCACTATAAAGGCAAATAGTATTATTGAAACTAATGTTGATTCAAAGATCATAGCCAACACGATCAATGAGGTACAGGATTTGGAACTTAAACCAGTCTTAGGTGATGATTTATATACTTCAATTGCAAACGAAGTCCTATCCGCATCTACCATTTCGGGTTATACCATCACCGATACCAATTTTGAGTTATTGGAAGATTATATTAAGCCTTTTTTGATTTATGGTACCCTGTCTTATGGTTTTATTCCGATTCATTATAAGTTGACAAACAAGGGTGTAAACCGGAAAAATGATGAAAACGCTACAACAGCGACCTATGCAGAGTTGCAACAGGTAAAAGATAATTACGATTCCAAATTTGCCACCTACAAACAGCGACTGATAAAGCATCTGGAAATTGATTTGAATGATAACTTAGATACAGTTACAGATAGTTCTGGTGAAAGCACAGGGTGGTATCTGCCGGATAATACATTAAACCTACAAGATTTCTTTGATGGTTTAACTAATAAGACAGGTTTCTATTCTGGTTATTACCGTAGATATTAAACCTGTACGCCTATTACCTCAAAAAGGTAATGCTAACATTAAACCAGATAAAACAACGGCTTATTGATTTTTACGAAAATCATATACAGGTTAATTCTGTAGTTTATGCTGATGATTTTGATTTTGCAGCATACTCACATATACTTTATAAAGTGGTTCACATTCAACCAGTAAACAGCATTATTAAAGGTTATGAAATATTGCACCTTTTTAAAATAATGATAGCGGATATGCAAGACCCCAATTTGCAATCATCAGAAGATGACATTTTTTCTGATTGTGAATTGATTGCAAATGACTTTCTAACTTTTTTCGGTGATGATGACTATGAAGATTTTTTAATGGACACTGATACTACTTATCAGCGTTTCAGCGAATCAGGTACGGATCGCACATCGGGTGTGGTTTTTACAGCTAAAGTTAGACAGACCAGAGAAATTAACCCTTGTACGATTCCGATACAAGCAAACATACGGCCCATAATTTTTGAGGGTTTTACAACAGAATTTGAATAAAATGGATATAAACTCATACATAAGCGGTATCACCGCCTCAATAACTAATCAAAATCAAAAGTATGCTATTACCCCGGCAATCGTTGGTAATGCATTTACCGATTTGGCAGCTATCATATCTGTAAATGCAAGCGGTGTTACTGAGAATCAAATCACCAGTGCTTTAGGATTCAGCCCTGCATCAGCTTCAACCACGTTAGCCGGATATCATATTACATCAAGCGACACTTTGTTCGATAGTAAATATTTGCCGTTAACCGGTGTTCCGAACGGGGTTTATAACGTAGCAGCTGTTCAACCAGTTTATGCTGCAAATTATTCCAATGATATAAATGCCACCATCAACACATTATACAGTGGTTATACGGAAAACATAATCTTATCAATGTTGATGATTGATAGCGGTAATACTTTAGGTAACTGGGTAGCTTACGACACTAATAGTACAGTAGTTTATGATACTGGAGGTACCAATTCCCTATTATACACCAGAAGTTCAGCATCAACCGATGCAGGTTATTCAGGCTTTAAGGAAACGTTATCAGGTACGACTGATTTAAGTATGTATGACTGTTTCGATTTTGATTTGCAAATAGCGAATTACGATAACAGATTGGTGAGTTGTGTTTTAAAGCTTACTGATATTAATTCGACAATTACCTACATTAGAACATTTGTACCTACAAGATTATACAGTCAATTTGTAACGGTATCATTTGATAAGAGGTTAATGGGTTCTTATGTTGGTTCACAAGCATTTGACTGGACACAAATTAAAAGTATCGCATTAACTTTTGAGGTTAAATTAACCGGATGGACTTGCTATATGAAAAATTTTAGAGCTTCGGCTTGGTATCAGCTATCGAATACTTTAATAGACACCTATGGTTTTACTACAAATGATACTACTTCGAATGCCGGTTTATATATTGATTTCGGGCGAGGCAAAATAAGGGGTGATGTAACTGGTACATATACGTCAGGTTCAACATATTCAGTATCCTACTATTACGGTGGTGGTACGGTCGTAATTCCTAAAGGTAAAACGATCACTAATCAAGTTCTTTTAAGAAGTAATTTAACCTTACAGGGAATTAATAAATATGAAGATATTTTACAATTGCAATCTGGTGTAACTTATGCGGTTTCCGGCTATACAGCAAGTGGTGTTACCGCAGCCGGACACGCTGCAACCATCGTAAACAAAGAAATTTATAACGGGTGTTATAACGTTCACATTTTTAACTTGGGTGTAAACAACCAACAGCATCTTGATACTACACAAACTTATGACGGTGTTAATTTGATTACACTGGATACGAACAGGGTTTATAACTATTATGGATTCAGAAATATATCATTGATGAATTTATATTTCAATGATGTAATGCGAAGTACCTCATTAAACACCTGCTACTACTTAAATGCTTGTTCAATGGAAGGGTTACAAATTAAGCACATTGAAAGCGAGAGTATTTTTAATAACGGGATCGAATTTTTTAACGCCAATGGTGCTATAGTTGATGGTTATGTCCATAGGTCAAATGATTACAGGTCATCAGATAACAGTCAGTCAGCCGTAGTTAGTTTCAACGGATATTCCAACAAGTGTATGGGTACCAACATAACTGCATACAAAGCGGGTGCCGGACTACTTATCAAAAACGGATCACAAAATTGCACTTTTAGAAATTTTAATATAGAGGTTAATAATGATGGGTGTTACATAGTAGAGGAAGGAGTAGGCGGAGGTACATCAACTACGATGATGGGTAACCGATTTGTAGACGGAATAATTTATGGTAATGTACAACCTACCGGGGCCGCATTGATGGCATTAGGAGCAAATCCTATATATACTAATACAGCCTTTAAGAATAATACTTTTGAGAATATAACTTGTGTCGGAGGCTGGGACGGATTTTATGGCGGTAATCCGGCTTCGGCTATTATCGCAGATAATACAGTCTTAAAAAACTGTAAATTCATTTCCCAACGTGCGAACGCAATTGACTGGCAGAATAGTTATCAAACCAATTTCACTATTGATGGTTGTCTTTTTTATGATTGTAATATCAACCAAACGGTAGGTACTGGCGTAAAAATCATAAATAATACGGGTATTTTTCCAAACACCAAAACATCTTTTATAACAGTCAATGGTGGTGGTACTGTATCATTAATTGCAAATAATTATTCAGTAGGTTTAGACACATCGATTGGATTAAGTGTTATCAGCGGTACAGTTCAAACTATTTTTAATAATACATTTAGTGGTTATACCTACGGTATTCAATTAGCTGCATCAGTTAGTGGTGCAACGATAATAAATAATAACCTATCTGGTAACATAACATCTGGTTTAAACTTAAATGGTGCAACCAACAACACTATTTACGGTAATATTGGGTTCAGCGATAGCATCCCCGCATCAGAAGGTGGTACAGGTATAAACACATTTGCTGTAGGTGATTTATTATTTGCCTCTGGTACCACTGCATTATCAAGGTTAGCAGCTGTAGCCACAGGTTCAACTTTGGTTTCAAATGGTACTGGTACAGCGCCAACTTGGACAAATAGCCCGACCATAAGCGGTACGCTAACCGCCAATGTATTAAAGTTAGGTACCGGTACGACAGTAAGCACTTCATCAACTAATACGGTAACTAACAAAATACCAATAGTAGTAAGCGGTGTTACATACTACGTATTAGCGTCCACTTCAGCAACTTAATACTATCAGGCTAATCTTCATCGGGTAGCCTTTTTTATTGCCTCCAAAGCCCTATTACCGGGTTATAATGAGAATAGATAGTGCAGGCAGAGAGTTTATATATAACCACGAAGGGGTACGGTTAAAGGCTTATAAAGATGTTGCGGGCATACCCACAATAGGGGTAGGATTTACATATTATCCGGGCGGTAGGAAAGTTAAAATTGGCGATACCATCACACAAGCCGAATGTGATTCAATGTTTACCAACATTGTATCTTCTTATGAAGAAGCGGTTAATAAATTTGTTAAAGTACCTATCAATCAAAATCAATTCAACGCACTGGTTTCATTTTCCTTTAATGTCGGCACAGGCGCATTAGAAAAAAGCACTTTGTTGAAGCGTGTTAATGCCAAATCTTCACCAGACCTTATAAAGACAGCCTTTTTAATGTGGGATGAAGCCGGAGGCAAAGTAGTTTCTGATCTACTGGACAGACGAAAAGACGAAGCCGATTTATTTAATAAATCAATAACAA
>Ga0302221_10000957_pt1 | contig 19101 bp, 10 predicted proteins | sample II_Palsa_E2_1_FD_193517 | JGI IMG/M metagenome (GOLD analysis project Ga0302221, IMG submission 193517) | Peat permafrost microbial communities from Stordalen Mire near Abisko, Sweden - II_Palsa_E2_1 | ecosystem: Environmental > Terrestrial > Soil > Palsa > Peat permafrost | place: Sweden... | reverse complement strand
TGGCGTTGAGAAGTTACCTTGTTGGCAGAAGACACAAGCTGCAGTGGAAAACGCGTTGCTTCCAGGTACGGTGGCGTGAGAATAATGTATCATAAGTTCAATATAGCTGAGTTTTTTCGTTACGCAGATGCACCTAGAATGAATGGGACTTCTTCGGTCCGAGCGATTTTCAACTATACCAAAGATGTGGATCAGCTCACTGAAATCTATTTTTACGAATGTGATGCTGCCAAGAATATCCACGAACCGGGCGACGATCCACATGAAATGCCTGTGACTGATGGTTGGCACCGTGCAAACACATTTTCTATCGACAGAGAAGGCTTCTCTCTTGACAACTTTAAAACACCTTATAACATGTGGGAGGATGACGAAACTGTTAGATCAAGCTTCTATCCCGAGGTCGTGGAGATGCTGAAGCAGAAAACCGGAGCAAAACGCATTCTCGTCTTCGACCACACAATCCGCACCAACGCAAATGCTGGCAAGAAATTGACAGACGAGACGAAGACCACCCAGCGCACACCGGTCATGCTGGTACATTGCGACTACACCTCAGAATCGGGACCAACACGTGTGCGTCAACTGCTGAAAGAGGAAGCAGATGACTTGCTATCCCGCCGTGTTGCCTTTATCAATGTCTGGAAACCAATCAATGTCGTCGAGGAGAGGCCACTGGCAATGTGTGATGTCACCTCCACTTCACCACAGGACTTCTTCAAGCTCCATCTCCGGTATTGTGATCGCAATGGTGAGAACTATGTAATGCGGCACTCGCCCAAGCACAAGTGGTGGTACTTCCCGAAGATGACTCCTGAGCAGGTTATTCTGCTGAAGACTTACGATTCCGAGATGGATGGGAAGGCACGCTTTGTTGGCCACACAGCATTTGAAGACCCTACTTCGCCGCCTGATGCTCAAACTCGGGAGAGTATTGAAATTCGGACGATTGCATTCTTTTAAACTAATTTGAGCGAGTAAGAGATGAGGGGAAAGTTTAGTTTTTCGTTTATAGTAAGAAGTTCTAGTTCATAATAAATTTTTGACTAGCGCTTTTAATTTTTGAAAGTACAATATCAAAAATCGAAGGTTTTTAGTTATTAATAGAAGCTAATTAAAATTTTTTATTAAAAAGCTTTAATAAAGCACATTTTAAATTATAATTACTTGCTTGAAATTAATGAATTTTTAATAAAGTTGTTAAAGATTAACGTAATAAAGAGAGGCAAGAGAAATATATACAAAGTACTTGCTTCGCTGCCAGAGAGTTGTGTACACTAACAGAACAGACAGTTACAGCATAGCATTACTTATCTCTATCATGCAGCAGCAGAATCCATGGAAAATACCATTGTTTATCTGGATTGCATTCGTAAAGGAACTGCTTTTGTCTGCCATTTCGATATGACCATGGCAGGAGTATAAGAAATTCGCTTAACACTTGGGATTTTCAGGAGGGTCTGTTTGTCTGTAGCTTCCCGCTTTTTCAACTTCCTTTTTTTTTAAAAAAAAGACAACGAGTAAACTTCTTCTTCATTTTAAATTGATTCTAAATTTGAAGAACTTCTGCTGTGAGAAGCTCGGCACGCATAAATAAGACCCACTATGTTCTTCCCAGTTTCTTCAAATCGCCCCTAAACAACCCTCCCTCAACTCAACCATCAACATGGGCGATAGCACCACCAAGGTCTCCGGTGTTGACGAGGATCAACTTCCCCTTCCTGAAAATTCAACAGCAATGGCCAACCCGCAGCAAACAGACCAGATGGATGTTGACTCAAGATCCGATTCAACACCACCCCAGCCAAAGAAGCCCATTGCTTCTCTCGTTAAGCAATGTGAGAGCGCGGCTCTAAAGCAGCTCTCTGATGCAATCGACAAGCATGAGACAGAATCAAGATACTGCTGTGGAGGACGAGTGTCTACTGCACTCAACAAAAAGGTTAGATGGGAGGCTTTAGATGTTCTCGAGTCGGATTCTGATCCCCGCTTTTCCCCACCAGACCTCAACCGCTATATTCTCCGATTTGATGATCCTGTCGATAAGGAAATCTCAAGACAGGTGATATTCCCCATGAAGAAAGGGAATCTCAAAGAAGCCTGGAGCCAATTTGTCACGGCTACGCAACTTTCTGAGGGTCTCGGTTTTCTTTCTCCGAAGCAATTCTCGATTGATTTTGATCCCCATCGCAGTGGACTCTTGGATGTAGTTGAGCAGATCATGTTACCGGGTATTAATTGTGATGCTTTGAAGAGTAGACCAGAACATCGTGGTATCAGAGCATCGCCTCCAACACTTTTGGTAAGACTGATTCCCAATCTCAAGGATTCATTCTAAATGCTGATTGGCCGAAGGTTGTGCTTGAGTCTGCCAAGAGGATTCGGCTACCTATCGGCCACAACCAGTCTCAGTCAGATACTCTTGGCAAGCTTTTCGTCCTCCTTCCAACTGCTATTGAAGGTAAGTCAGAATATCAGCAAAATATCCTTCTTCATTAACATGCAAAGGTGGACAATGGGAGGTTACTCAATCGGAAAGTCAGACTTCGAGCACCTTCAGAACCAATCTGAAGACCACCACTACTACCTTACAGTGGACAGCCATTAGAGCAAACTGCAATGTGACTATCCATCCAATTCAAAGTGGTCATCAGATCATTTTGATGTACAACTTGGTGGTTTCGGAACGCGTCGGAGGTTTGCTGCTTAGCACCCCCAATCAATCAAGAATGTGCTTTACCAACCCCTCCAACTTTCCACTCTATGCTCGCGTCAAGAATCTCTTGGAGTCTCCTGGCTTCATGAACCAAGGTATTCTCCCATCATTGCCCATCTCCTTTATTTCTTCTAATACCACGTTTAGGAGGAAGACTTGGAGTTTACTGCCGCTATGCATACTTTCACACAAAGGCCAATACGAAGAAAATAATGCCGCAAGCACTTCAAGGCATCGACATGGTCTTCTACAGCATCCTCCACTCTCTGGGCCTGAAGCCCGAAGTCCGACCACTGTTAGACATTTCGACGATCGGTGACCTGATTGATGATATCTACGACGAGTACGGCGACTCATACAAGTATGATAAGGAGTTATATAAGCGCCAACCTCTGCTCTTTGCAGAGTTGTTGGGCTTCGATCGCGAAGAGGCGAAGCGCAGCAGGAAGTTTCCAGACTTCATGAGCCAGGAGGAGTGGAAGGAGAAGAGAAGAAATGTTAGCCATGTGGGCAAAGGTTTCCATTCACTTAAGTTCTGCGAGACTGGAGATGGGGAATGCTCTACCAGATTTAGTTTTGAAGAGCATGCTGCTGTATGTTCCTCTTCTATTCTTCCACCTTATACTAAACGCCAATACTGATCAAATTCCCTTATAGGAGATTGGACGAGAGTGGCCTTGGAAGGAGTACTACGATGTCAAGTGGCTTAACGAGCCCGTCCCTGGAACGAAGGAGCTGGCGCTGGTTGATAACCCTGTTCTTGGCGAGGCGGACGCTCATTACATGGCAGGCGATGGAAGACCGTCAGAGAGACATTACTCGGATCTGGTGATCATTGTGCAAGTCCCGAAAATGGCGGATAGAGAACTTGCGGAGGCCTGATTGTAAAAGAAACGATACTCAGATAGTGTTTACCAACATCATGATTTGGACGGAATTGCGGAGGATAGAGCGTTTATTCTTTGCCAAGTGATTGGAAGATTCGAGAAGCAATCATATTTTCCTATTATCGTCTCCCACAAGCCTTAGAATCTTCCTGTGATATTCCTTTGTGCCCAGACTTCCATTCGCAGAAAAAGAAGGCGTTGCATGCTATAAGCGAGTGCTATGGCTTGTATTCCTCTAGCAGTTGCGCAGGGGTTTTTCCATTCACATCCTTCACATCAGAGCGTGCTCCGTTAGTCTCTAACAGCTTCATGGCGTCGACTTGGCCACCAGAAGCGGCGAAATGCATTGGCGTCCAGCTAGAATATGGTGGTTTATGGAATGGCGGTAGAGTGTCTGCCGGAAGTAGCTCGTTCACGTCAGCGCCGTGCTGCATTAGGAGGCTCATGGTGTCGAGAGCGCCACATTCTGCAGCGGTATGTAATGCGCCAGAACAAGCGACGGAGACACCGTGCTTCAATAGCAATTCGGTCATGCGAGTACCTTCAGCTCTGGCGGCGAAAGCCAGAAGAGACAAACCATAGCTCACGACTTTATCAGTACGTATCGGATTTGCACCATATTGAAGAAGTACAGCGACTACTTCGGTTTTTCCTCGCTTTACAGCTTGAAGAAGTGGCAGATTGCCATGACCGAGTGGAAAAGTGACGACTTTTGGATCCGCAGATATCATTGCCTCGAGTACAGCGGCGTGTCCATTTTTGATGGCCTTATCGACTGCCCACCTCATTATAACAGACATAGGTTTTATGCCTTGCTGCGACGCGAAGCTGAGTAACGTCGAAACAGCTGCAGCGTGGCCGTCCCTAGCTGCTATAATTATTGCCCGTACGAGATTTGAGAGTGGCATCGCCATTACGGTTCGCACATGGTTCTTATCGTCAATTGGGCGGTCTTGGAAATAAATGCAATGCGGCTCTTCAAGCGCAATCTTAATCCACTGTGGCTGCGAGAGCATGCTTTGTAGTGTTGTGTTGTTGCCCGAGGAGAGTGCCTCAATGAGAGGGAGGGCGGCGTCCTCGCCGATAAGTACGTCGAATACTTCTCTCGATGACTGGTATGTGCCCGGATGAGGTTTTAGGTCTGCCATGGTCAATTCCGCCATGACTAGAGTGTGATGATGATGCTGGAGGTGCTTTGGTATTGGAAGTCGGAAACGTAGACGAGGGTTGCGTAGTCGTGGTCGTGGTCGTGGTCGAGCGAAGGACTAGGTGTGAGTCTTGCAAAGGAATACAAATGCAAAGGCGACGTGCAAACCTTTGAGTTATATATATATACATACCTTACAGACGTCAGCTGTAGATCCACCTCTAAAAATAAGGAGTTTGGCGGGGCTATGCACCCTGAAACGTTCAATCAGCCTCAATGGATTGGACGGAGAGCGCCCACATGGTACAGCCACTCGACAACCAACACGATCCTTCATCCTTTTGGCGGCTATACACTTTGAAACGTTCAATCAGCCTCAATGGATTGGACGGGGGAGAGTGCTTACATAGCGCAACCCCTCGACAGCCAACAGGATTCCTCATCCTTTTGGCGGGGCTATGCACCTTGAAACGTTCAATCAACCTCAATGGATTTGAAGGAGGAGAGTGCTTACATAGCAAAGCCACTCGACAGCCAACACGATCCCTTCATCCTTTTAGCGTCATTCCATTCCCAGGTCACGTGTTGCGCTTCCGATTGGCGGTTGGCAGGGTTCGAAATTTGGCCCCGCAGTGGCTGTTTATGTCGCATAGCTACCTAATAACAAATCTCTCCTCACCATTAAGTGTCAATACCTACGCACCTCCTCAGCTATAGTGGGTTGTCACAAGTTTGCACCCCGCACCACCCCCTCAAGGTTATATCGAGCACTAGCACTAAAGTCGCTATATTCAAGGCATAAGACACTAAACCACTTGCAATACTTTAAAGCATTTAATTAAAGCGGCATAAAAATGAAAAGGGGGTGGGAAGGGGGCGCAAACTAATGAGACTTCACTATATGACGAGAGACGATATTGCACGCGAAACCTCAACTTGTAAGTGCTATAGGCTTGTAACTAGAGGCGAACGCGAGTTCAGGGCGTGCTGGCCCCCGTTTTGGGGGGTTTTATTCCTGGACGTTTTGTTCCTGGATCCTCGTTCCTGGATCCTCTTTTTTCGGCGTTCCTTGGACGCTTTGTTTCTCGTTCCTGGAGCTGTCGGCTGTTACGCGGCCGACAGTTGCTTGTACTGGTCGCGGGTCGCGAGTTGTGGCTGGGTGTTCTAAGGATGTTTCAGGGAGAGGGTCTGTGTAGTGAGTGTAGGCGAGATATACTTTTAAGCGAGCGTGACGGCGGGGGGTAAGAGCAGGGGTAGTAACCGTACTCCTTATTCTTCAGGATACGGGAGCGAGGCGGGGTCGCGAAATAGCCCAGATTACTGTGCAGGTTTCAACAAAAATATCAAGAAATCGGGCCTTTTAATAATGGGGGATAGGGGGCTCGTTCTAGTTCTCCTTGTTCTCGTTCTAGCTTGATTATCTTGCTAATAATAAAGGATATCATCCCATGATCTAAAGATGAGTTGATCTAAAATCCTGCCAAGACCTTCCTTTTAGGATGACTTGACGTTTTGGAATAGCTTATGCAAGGATATGACAGAGATTAAGGGCCTTCTCTTTTCTATTGAATCAATTAGCGTTTTGGACTGTTTTAGACAATATCACGTGACGCGCACGGCGTCGTCTAACTTGGCTAGATTTTCGGAGGCTCGGTGATATCACCGCTATGATCTTACGGAAGGAGAATTTAGTTCTTTGGCCTAGATTCAGGCCCTGTGTATATAGCTACGCTATTTCCCTACCCAATACAATCACTTTTGCAACTACAAACCAGACAGACCCTCAGTCATCCTTGGGCTTACATCAAAAACAAAAATCAGTCTATTGCATTTCCTATCCAGACTAGCTAAGTGTCAAAAAAGAATGGTGGTGGTTCCGTCCCTGAAACAATCTTCTTTCGGCCTCGTGCCCCCAGTGTCAATAAAAGAAAGTTGGTGATTCCGTCCCTAAAACAATCTTCTCTCGGCTTTGTGCCCCTAGCGTTAATAAAAGAAAGGTGGTGATTCCGTCCTGAAACAATCTTCTTCCGGCTGGGCCTCGTGCCCCCTGCTCCCTCCTCCTGCAGTCTTCGACGACAAGCAATGGCTTGTGGTCTACTCTTATTTAGATGTGGATATCACCAGGGTCAACACCTGGGTCAGAAGTAGTCGGAGGCGTCTTAGGGGCAGGGCTCGCCGGTTCTTTTGGACTTCCCGTGTCACCGACTGGAGTTTCTTGAGTGGCAGGATCACCATATGCATTGTTGCCTTTGTTGCTGCTTGGGCTGTTTCTTGAAGAGTTTGTTTCAGGGGTATCGCTTCCATAAGGCTTAGAATTGTTTGGGGTTCCCTCCGCATAGCCGGTTTTATAGTGAAGCCCTTTGGCGTCTTCCGTAGCCATGACTTGCGATAGTTTTGTTGCACCTTTAGCCATGTGGTTAATGGACTTAAGAGCTCCAGATTCAAATCTTTCCAAGTTTGTTTCAGCTTCAGTAGTTGCGTAGAAGGATCCTGCTCCTTTTGTCTTCCAATCCGCAGCACCAAAGACTGTCATCTTGTCGGTAGCAACCAGTGAAATAGCTTTGCCGGACGCCTCAGCATCATCCTCACGCATATCCGCTCCAAAGGCCTCATACCAGTGCGAATTGGGGTTTTCGGCATTGAAGAAGTCGTCGTAGTAGTAGTAGCCCGGGTTCTCTTTTTGGAACGCCAATACTTGGGGTTCTGAGTAGCCGCTGTATTGTATGTATTGATCGGTCTTTGGATAGTAGTGTTGAAGGTAGGCCACGTACTCGCCTACAGTAATAGTGGATCCTTTAACTACTCGTGCAGTTAAAGACTTCTCACTAACACCGTTCTGAGGTAAAGGCGAGGCAACTGCGATGTTCAGAATCGAGAGAAGAAGGAGGGAGACGAGTGCTGTCAGGCTTCGACGCCGATTGAAATAGAAAGAAAGTTGCATTGTAGTGTAAAGGATTTGGAAATCCACCAATATATAGAGTATGGAAAAAGTTTTTGTAGTGTTAGAGCGAATGCGAGATTGGTTTGCGGAAAGGAGAAGGAAACGGGGACTTCAAACTCTCTTTATATACGCTGAAGATGCTTAACATGAAGATGATTCTTGACGCACCAGCGAGGTGGATGCCATCCGTAATTAGATTTGTGGCTGTAGTTTCCTCCCCTATTTTGAGCCTGGCTGTGTCTACAAGCTCAGTATAACAGCAACATCAACACCAACACCAAAAAAACAACAACTCAGCTATACTTCGCAGGAATAGCGGAGTAGGATGAATCCTTTAGTAGGATGAAACCCTTGGTAGGATGGATCCCTTAGTAGGATGGATCTCTTAGTAGGATGGAACCCTTAGTAGGATGGATCCCTTAGTAGGATGGAACCCTTAGTAGGATGAATCCTTTGAATCATATTTTTATAGTGGAACTGGTTTCATGGACTTCATGTTAGACCCATGCCTTGCAAATATCCTTCTGGTCGGCGTGCAAGACGTCTATGCGTAAGCCAGCTTGTCTATAAGAACGGCCGCCCACTTGCTCGACTTTCTTTTCTGTATCATCAAAGTCTTCTCAATTTTGCTTCTTTTACTTTCAACTTCGATCATCTGCCCTTCGTCGCCCCCCAAGCACCCTCTCCGTTCTTCTAGATATACATCTCTACAACATCAGCTGAATTGACCTTGACACTCCTACCGACAAGTATCACCAATATTTCCATCTCAGTACATATTCACCATGAACGCTATCATCAACACCGGCCTTTTGATACCATTTGCCATCTCGCTTTCCGACTCACTTCGAGGTGCTCAAAACGTTGACTCGTCTACATCTGTCGAGATTGGCGCTGGTATCGGGCCCAATGGAAATGCAGGCGACTTCGGCGGCGCTGTTCCTGCCATCTCAATCTGGAACGCAGAGGGTGCCCGTCTCGGCCAGTTTATGCCCTTCAACAACGAGAAAATCCAAGCAGGCACGAGCAACAGTCAACCTATAACTGTCACTCAAAACGAAGGTGCTACCGGACAGCCGGAGTATATCCAGCTGACCACTGTTAACAATGACGCGATCTGCATTACCTACGTTACTGTTTCAGGCAATGGTGTCAGTTGGAACTGGATGGGCGACGTCGGATATACGTGCGGTGGCGATTGGTACCCGTCCACGGCCAAGTTTGGGAGTGACAATTATCAGCCTAAGTGCACCTGGATCGATGCCGACCACTCAGACGGTCTTCGTTTTATCGCCATGAGCATGCACATGCCAGACTTCAACGGCGACCAGGCGCTCGTCAGTGAATACAATAAAAACCATGCCTACTTGTGCAATTCAAAGGCTCGATTCATGCAGTGGGGCAAGCTGACCGTCAACCCGGGCTACAACCAGGAGCCGCCTATGTTCTCGCCGCCACTACAGTATAACGCTGACGGGTCCGACAAAGACTTAAGCGCGATCTTCAAGCCTGGTACGGTCAACAAGCGCGACATGTCTTCAGCTACCAACTCTAATTCAGACGGCAGCATCAATCAGCCAGGCCACGTTATCATTAGTGACTATAAGGCCCATAGTGCATCAGAGGTCTGCGGGAGCGAGACTTCTCGTGGCCCATCGTTTGTGTCAACCCAGGACGGCACGTACTGCGACATGAGCACCAAGACCTCCTACCCCCTCTGCTCAGCGACCGTCACAACTGGGTGCTTTGACATTGATACTAAGGAGCTATTTGGCAAGAGCCGCCGTCACGCAAGGGACCTGGAAGCTAGGGAAGTCCACAAGCGGTACGAGACCTCTGACAGATGGACCCCGGAGCAGTGAATTTCTTTTCCAATAGAGATTTTGAGTGATTGATCGACATGGCTGGAGTAAGAAGTATATGGGGATTTAAGTGTTTTTGATTTTCGTTGTTTTTTGATGATCTAAAGTCCTTTTGCGCGAGATGTATTTACTTTTATTTAGACTATAGAAATGCAGGTTGGAATAGAGTGCCCTATTCCAAATAAGCGATCACGCGCAGCCAATTAGCACTTTGCAAATTTACAGCCGCCTCCATTCCAACGCTTTTGCGGCAGCCACTTTAGTAAAGCGACTTCGAAAAAATAATACGAGCGCGTATACAAAAAATAGAGCACTGCGAGCTCCGGCTAATTATAGCACGAATAAACCGTTATATCACGTGATGCCCGTTAAGCAAAACGCCACGTGATTTATCCAAGTTAAGAAAGTCGAATTAAGTTATTTTAACTTTATTTTTTATATAATTATTTAATATAAAATTATCGAGAAAATTAATTATCGAGAAAATTAATTTAATTTAATTAATTTAATTTAATTAATTTAAATATAATTTAAAATTAAATATAAATTAAAACTTTTATTTAAATTTTATTATTAAATAAATTTTATAAATAAATAATTATTATTATTAAATTTTAATAAAAAAAATATATAAATTAAATTAATTTAAATATTAATTTTAAATATAAAATAAATATAAAAATATAAAAATATAAAAATAAAAATTATAATTAATTATTATATATTATAAAAAATAAAATATAATTATAAAAAAAAAAAAAAATTTAAAATTAATATTAAAATATATTAATTATTATTTTTATTTTTATAAAAGTTTAAATTATATTATAAGTTTATAAAATAAAATATTTTTTTTATTATATATTATAAGTTTAATAAAAAAGTTTATTTTAAAAAAATTAAAAATTTTTTTTTTTTAAAAATTAATATAATTTAAAATTTAAAAATAATTTATATTAATTTTTTATTAATTATTATTTTAAACTTTTATCGAATAAACTTATAAATAAAAATTATTTAAGCAAATAAATTAATTTTATTATATTAAAGTTATAAAAGAAAAAGAAAAAAAAACTAAAATTAAAGAAATAAATATCACGTGTAAGTAAAAAAAAACTTTATTATATATTACAAAAAAGCGAGTACAGAAAGCTATATTTTTTTAGCTTAATTTATTAATAATAATATTATTTATAAGATTATAACTATTATATTTTGCTCAGAAAGGGAATTGAATATAATAAATAGAATTGTCTTTAAGAAATAATATAATAGAGTTCGAAATCAGCTTTAGTTCGGAACACTTAATGATTATTTTTTTAACCAATATTTTCTGCAGCGCTAACCTTCTATGGCTAGCCTAGTTCCTGGACCCTTGCCCTCGCTTACCTCTACGCTGCACGTGAAGTGCAGACTTCCGCCCGAGGATCTTACAACGGCTCCGGCCATCGGTGTTATTTCCGCTCCGCCACGTGAGAGAAACAAGCATCCGCCTGGGGTGTCACATCGCTTTCTGCAGAAAATTCTAGCAATCTGCATCCTCCACCGTTATATTCTCCCCAGATACTGAAGGAGACGGATGGAAATGATGATCTTCAGCTCTTGCTTCGGGCGCTATGGTAAGGCAGGGTTTCGCTCACGAAAGTGGGGTCAAACTTTGTACAGGAGAGCATTTGGGGGCGAAGCCGGTTTCGAAGCACACTTTTATATCGCACCTGTTCTCTTCTCTTCGTATAAAGGCACTCTCCTACAAGATTCGGACATCACGTCACACCCGACTTATCCGTGCCTATGTCTTGTACGTGCAGTCACATATGGCGGGATGTTACTCTATTGTGAGTTTCCGATCTGAGTACGTGAGAGGAAAAAGCATTCTTGTGGCTTTTACACTGCCACAATATCTCAAAACCACCTTGATATAACTAAAGATGGTCACCCCCAGCCTTGAGTTTCAAAACATCGGACACACTCGAGCATAAGTTCTTCAATGGCGGCAGAGAAGATAATCAACGGCTGGGTCTCCTCGCCCAATTCCCGCGGCACACTTGACATAATCTGGAGCAGTCTCTTCACCATTTTCCTCTCCACCTGGACTGCGCTTCATCTCAACGTACCCTCGCCCCGCGATGGCTTCCTTAAAATCGCTTTTCGCAAATTTAAATGGATGCTACTTACAGCTTTGATGCCAGAAATAACAGTCATGTTCGCGCTTGCCCAATGGATTCAAGCCAAAAAGACAGCGAGATTTCTGAAAGATGAGCTTGGATGCCAAGACTGGGGGATCAGCCAAGGGTTTTATGTTGAGATGGGTGGACTCTCAACGGAGACGCAGATTAAAACAGATACTCCCAAACGTTGTGTTGATGGACGCATGGGAAGGAGAAGACTTGGAGAGGGGCCATCGAATGCGGAACGACGTGCGCAACTGGCTGCAGACAATCAACGATCGCTCGGAAGGCGTCTCTCTTACAGGAAAAATACACATCCTGACCGCGAGGCCGAGGAGTCGCTCGAGATCGAAGTTCTCCCCATCTCAGCCCCCGAGCCGGAGCCACCGAAGGAGCCGAATGTCTGTCGCAGAGCTCGCTCGGGAGTGTGGGAGAAGCTTCCAGTTGGGACGATCCAGCTCAAGTGGTTGATCGAGAGAGGCTACCTTGAAAGGAGAGATCATGTAAGTTGTGTGTAATCGTGTTTGAGCACGCCATTTGAAGTCAGATGTTTCCAAGTTCCAATGTTCCTGCTAGCTGACTTATGCTATGTTCTAAGAAGGGAAAATTGAACTCTTACGACATGGTGGAAGTCACCAGAGGCGAACAACGAGTCACTGTTCCATGCATTCCTGATATAAACGACTCCAAGATCCAAGAAATAAGTCGCTCAGACATCGTTCTCAGGGTGATGTGGATAATACAAGTCTGCTGGTACCTTCTTCAATGCATAGCCAGAGCAACCCAAAATCTCTCTGTGTCTCTTCTGGAGCTGAGCACTGTCGCACTCATCATCTGTGCAATAATTATCCAAATAATTTGGTGGTACAAGCCTTTGGATGTTCAATCTTCCACACCGATTTCGATAGATGAAGTCACACTCGATGATCAAGAAACCGCTCGGACTATTCGTATCGAGGAGGAGGACAATTGGAGGGGATCTGGCGGGTACGGCACAACCACGTACGAATACACTACATATAAGTACAAGATGCGTGTCAACAATGACACAACAACCTCGAACAGAGCAGTCATCGCACTTCCAATCGTCGGGTTCATCTTTGGAGGCGTGCATATGATTGCATGGCAGTTTTATTTCCATACAGAACGTGAACGACATCTATGGCGTGTGTTCGCAATTCTGGTTGCTGGAACTCCTATCGCCTTAACAGCAATCGAAAGGCTTGGTTACTGTCTGGATTTAGAAAACGATACGATGGTACTTTCCTTTTGGTGTCTGAAAAATATGCTACTTCTAGTATATGCTGCTTCGAGGATTTACCTGATTGTGATGTCATTTGTGAGCTTGAGGCACCTTCCTGAGTCGGCTTATCAAACAGTTCAATGGGCCAACTACTTGCCTCATCTCTAGAACGATGGACTCACGAGAGCGGGGGATTCCCGACTTTAATGAGAGGGAATGGCCTAGCTGCATTGGTGTTGCTAGGTAGCTCTCAGTGTCACGCTCAGGACTTATCGAGTAGCAGCAATCTGTGTACTTTTCAAGTTTATTGTGCGAAGTATGCAAGGTATCCCTACCTCTTATGTGAGGGCGGTTTCTCGGCGAGGGACCAAAATTCCGGGCCTGTGATTGGCGCGTGCGCTGCTGACTAAGGCATATTCCGGTAAGAGACGTTTCGGTAAGGGACTAATTTCCATTGACCTCTATTAAACGAGTGTTTACTACGCCACGCTCTCTATCCAATTATATTCTTGTATAATTTAACTTATTTCATAGTCGTATGCCATATTTATAAGTCTTGTATTATTCCTGGGGATAGTAGCCAGGAGCGGTACTTGCAAGCTAAACCTTATCGACTATTGGGCGACATTCTTAGCACGACTATATAGCTCTTAAGTAGCTATAATTTAAGAAGTATTAGAGAGCTTAAAGAATATAAACCTTGGCCTAAGGACCAGTATTGGCTAATTAAGTATTTGACTAACTATAATAGCTTTTATTGCCTATAGTCTAAATATAAATATTATATTTATTATTTATTTAAGATAAAGAAGTATATAATATCTATCTATAAGATTAAAGTAAAAAAATATAAATTTAATTTATTATAAAAAGAATATAAACTTTAGATATATTTTATAGGATATAAAAGAATTAATTATTTTATAATAATAAATAATAAAAAAAAGGAAGGAATATTTAAATAAGCTAGTAATTTTATTTTCTTGATATAATTTAAAAAAAAATTATTTAAGAAGTTAGAGAAGAATTATAAGAATATAAAATATAATCTTGAGAAATAAATAATTATAATTTAGGATATTAGAGATTTAAGATTAAAAAGAATATTATAATTTTATAATATAATAAAATTTTTATTTTATTTAACTTTATTAAAGAATAAAAAAATCTAGAATTTATATAAATTATTATTAAAGAAAAAGTTTAATATAAATAATAAAAATATTAAGAATTTTAATCTCGTCCGGATTTTAATTATAACTAAGATTATTTTAAGAGATATATATAAATTATATAGTAATATCTTACTAGACTAAAAAATAATTTAATAATAGACTAATATCTTAAATAAATTTTATATTAGGATTTTAGATAAAATAAATAAATTTTAATATTTTAAGAATATATTAATTTTAATTATATATTTTATTATTATAAAATAATTATTAATATATTATTATTGAATAATATATAATAAAAATAATTATTTTATCCGGACTTAAGTTTAACTAGATAATTAATTATTATTTAAAAATATTATCTAGTTAATTATCTAGTAAATCTAGACTATAAATAAAATTATAAAAGCCTTAGATCTTAAAGATAAGGAAAAGACTAAACTAGTTCTTAAATATATTATTTATTAACTTTATCTAGTCTTAATTTATTATATTATTAAAAATATATTATTTAAATCTCTCGTCTTAAATTTTTATATTATATTAAGTAAAAAAGTTTATAAAAAAGATCGGGGATTATGGGAGGAGTTAGGGAATTTTAATAATTATTTATTAGCTTTAATCTAGATTATTTAGCTCGTGTTCTTTAATTATATATATTTTCAGGAATAGGACGACAAAGACTAAATCCTTGTTTTTTTCTTCAAGATCTATAAAAAAATTTTCTAGTAACTAGTTAAGATATTTTTTAAATATATTCTATAATAAAGATTATATTTATTTAAAGTTAAAAAGACTATAATTATAAAATATTAAGCTTATTAATTCTTAAACGAATAAATAATAAAATATTATAAAATAAAATTATAAATATTATAAATCTTTAACTTAATAATTTCTAAATATTAATAAATTTATATTTTATTATATAATAAATTATTATTTTAAATAAAGGATTTAATTCTTATAAAATTATAAAGACTAAAGAATAATCTAGATCTAAAAGATTTTGGAGACTTCTGGCTTTTTTATTCCAGTAATTCTAAATTCTTGAAGAATATTGAGCTAATTTTCTTTTAGTGAATCTAGGATAATTTTAAGTTCCGGGCTATATTCTTGATTAAGAATAAAAATAAAAATATAGTCTTATATCTTAAGACTATAGAAATTTATAAAATATATATTTAAGAATTTTTTAAGTAGGTATTAATATTATATTATATTTTATTTAATTTATTATTATAAGAATTAAAATTATTATTAATTATATAATAAAATAATACTTAATAATATTATTTATTAATTTAAAAAAAACTAGTTATAATCTATATATAATATTATAAGGACTAATAATAATTTAATATATATAAGAATAATATTTACTTTTTATTAAAAATAATTAAAAATTTATTATTAATATATATTATATATATTTTATTTTTAAAATAATTATTCCTTTAATAATAGACTTTAGATATTTTTATTTTTTTATATTTATAGATAAAATTAAACGGGATAATATAAACTAACGAGATACTTTTAATTTATTTATATAAAGTATATACTCGGGTAAAGATACTAGACTTATATATATTTGACTAGTAATAATTTATAATATTAATTATTAAAAAAAAGTTTTTTATTAAGGAATAAATAAACTTTAATTTTAAAAATAATATTAAAAAGAATATTGAGAATAAACTAAATTTTATTATTTTAATAAAACTAAATAATTATATTTATTATATATTTAATTATATATATATTAATATAATAATATTTATTATAAATATTTTATTATATTAAAATTATTAAGTATTTAATAACTAATATATATTTTTTTAATTTAATTATATTTTTTAGGAAAAGAAGTCACGAGATACTTTAAAGATATTTTTATTATAAATATTTAATATTTTTAAGTATAATTAAATATATAGAAAAGAAGTCTATTTTATAATTAATTTATTAATTATTATTTATAGATTATATAATATATCGGATATATAGTTATAAGTCCCAGAATAATAAAATAATTTATTTATAGTTATAGAATTTTATCCGGCTAAGTAAATAATCCTGATAATAGGGACTAACTCTAATAAGTTATTTATTTTTATAATAAATATATTGATTATAGATATCCGGATTATAATCTTAATTTTTTTAATAATTATTCTTTAAGATAATATATTAAAATATTATTATTTAATAAATATTTAGTCCTTGATTTAATTAATAAATTATAAATAATTAATTTTATTTATTATTATATTAATAAAAATTATATATATCAAGATTTTTTTTAATTATATTTATAATCTAGTTAATTAATAAAAACTAGATTAAATTATAATTAATAAAAATTATTTTATAATTATTATTAGTAATTATTATTTATATATAATATAATTAAATTAATATATTTAATAGATTAAAACCTAGATTATTTAATTAATTATTATTTTTTTCCCGATTATATAAAAGTAATTTATTAAGTATAATAAATTAATTAAGTCTAGAATTATCCGGAAATTAATAAATTAATTAAATATTAAATATATAATTAATTAAGAAATTAAATCTAGTATCTTAATTAAAAAAATTATTAACTTAATTTAAATATATTAATTCCGGAAGAAGATCTTTAATTATATCTAGAATAAGATTATTTTTTATTATTAAATCTAAAATAAAATAATATTATTTATTAATATATTAAAATATTTATTATATATTTTTAAGTCTAGATTAAATAAGAAGAAGATAATTATTTTTTCTGGATAATTTTTAAATCTAGATTAATTAGTAATTATAATTATTTTTATTCTTGATATTAGATTTAATTATTCTTATATCCACTAGATAATCTATATTAATATTCCTGACAAGATATTTTTTTTTTTTTAAGAGTCTAGTAAAATAAAGTAAGATAAAAAAAAAATATTATTAATTATAATATTAAGTATTATTTAAAAATTATAACTAGACTAGTTTTTATTCCCGGACCGGGAAGTTATATAATTATATTTAATATAATAATATTATTCTCGGGATATTCTAAATTAATTTCTAGATACTTAGCTAGACTGGCGCTAGTGTATGGCGGGCAAGAAGATATATTAGGTCTATGGAAATCCTTATATTAAAGTCTAATCTTAGGATTTAATATTTATTCTTGAGAGACCTATAGGAATAATCTTTACTAGATTAAAAAAGATCTTGCGGTAAGATTATACGCGGGACCAGGTACTTGATAACTATAAGAGAGATCTCTAGACTATGGTCGATAATTGTCTCTATTGTAGGATTAAAGGCCATAACTTTAAGTATATAGCCGATAAATATTCCTAATAATTTTATTAGATTAATATTAAGAATAAAGTTTACTAGACATAAAAGGGGGAGGATAAGGACTAGATTAAGTAATATATAATTTATTAGAATTATTATTAATTATAAAATATTTATAGAATAATAAATTTAAAATATAAAAAAATAAAATATTAATTTCTAGATATAATAATATTAATTTATTATAATATATATAAATAAATAAATAATTTTAAATAATTTTAAAAATATTTTTAGTGAATCTTTAAGATAAAACTTAAGTATATATTCTGGTTAAGAAAAATAATATTTCTGGAAAAAAATAAATATATCTAAATTAATTATATAATAATTATTATATTAGGGGAATTAAGATAAACTTTAGACTATAAAGTTTTATTATATATTATAAAATATAAAGACTAGAATATAAAGATTAAAATATAATAACTAGTTTATATTACGTGATTAAAGATTTTTTTGTCTGTCGATATTAAGTATCCGGCAGGGAGGGGGGAAAGAGAGAAAGAAAAGAATAAAGTATTAATTTAAATCCGTTAATGTAAAGTACGAGAGAAGGAAAAGAGAGTTTAAAAAAAAAAGAAAAATTATAATTATTATTAAAAAAAAGAATTAAATTTAAAAGAATTAAAAGAAATATAAAAAATAAAATAATAAAAAAATAAAAAAAAATATTAAAATAAAAAAATTTAAATAAATATAATTAATATTATAATTAAGAGGATAAATTAAAATTATTAATAAAAAAAAAGTTTAAAATTAAAAAGAAATAAAAAATAAAAATAAAAATTAAATAAATAAAAAAATTAAAAAAAAAAAGTTATAAGTTTTTTTTTTAAAAAAAGAAGAAAAGGATTAAATAAATAAAAATTAATTAAGGAGTAAAAAAAAGTAAAAAGAATAATAAAGTTAGAAAAGAAGAATAAATATAAAAAAAAAATTTAATTAATAAAGTTAAAAAAAAAAAAAGTTTTTTAGAATTAAAAATAAAAGAAGATTTAAATAAATAAGGATTAAAAAAAAGAAAATAAATAAAAAGTAAAAGTAAAATAAAAAATAAAAGTAAAATAAAAAATAAAAGTAAAATAAAAAGTAAAAGTAAAATAAAAAGTAAAAATAAAATAAAAAGTAAAAGTAAAATAAAAAATAAAAATAAAATATAAAAAATTAAAGAGATAGATTAAAAAAAATTAAAAGAAAAAATAAAAAAAAAGGATTTAAAGTAATAATAAAGTTAAAAAAAAAAAAATAAAGTTAAAGAAAATAAGGATAAGGAATAAATAAATAAAAAAAAAGAATTTAATATAAATAAAAAATTAATTAAATATAAGAATTAAAAATTAAGATTAATAATAAAATTAGAAAAAAAGAGGTAGTTAAAAAAGAAGAGGTAGGAAAAAAAAAAAAATAATTAAAAAAGAAGAATAATTAAAAAAAGAGGGATAGTTAAAAAAGGAGGGATAGTTAAAAAAGGAGGGGTAGTTGGAAAGAAAAGAAAGGGTAAAGGGTTAGGGTTAGGGTTAGGGTTAGGGTTAGGGTTAGGGTTAGGGTTAGGGTTAGGGTTAGGGTTAGGGTTAGGGTTAGGGTTAGGGTTAGGGTTAGGGT
>Ga0302221_10000954_pt1 | contig 19198 bp, 3 predicted proteins | sample II_Palsa_E2_1_FD_193517 | JGI IMG/M metagenome (GOLD analysis project Ga0302221, IMG submission 193517) | Peat permafrost microbial communities from Stordalen Mire near Abisko, Sweden - II_Palsa_E2_1 | ecosystem: Environmental > Terrestrial > Soil > Palsa > Peat permafrost | place: Sweden... | reverse complement strand
ATGACTCTTTTTTCTTACATACCTGACGATTTCCACGAGTTGGATATCCGGATGGATGGCTTTTAAATACAAATCTACAGCTTTATTTCTCATTGTCTGATTTTGTGAGAGTATCTGAGGATCTGTGTGAAGGATTTGAGTTCACGAGATGGTGGGGTTTAAAGCCTAGGTTTTTTGTTTCTTATATGGGGTGCGGTACTTTGATGGTACCTCCCGTGAGGCTTCGAGATCTTTCATAAAAATTTCCGTATTCCATCGGCATCTCACAGTCAACATTCATGCTTTCATCCTCGCGATTCCAGAAGCTCGATTGAAATCGAGAACAATACGATTCGAAGTCCCTATTGCTGGTCGAGATCGTGTAAATTACCATCCCCTGGATCAAGTTGATTGATGGTATTTATAGCCCTCTACTCACGTATATCGATTTATTGGTGAAGATTATGCTTATGAGATGAAATTTCGCTGCGGGAGTGAGAAGATGAGGTAGGTTTTCTTTACTACAATTTTTCCCGTTCTAGGTTCAGTGTAGAAAGATAGAATGGGGAGAAAGCTGGCTGTCGACTCATCGTACTAGTACTGCTACCAAGTAGAGTAGAGGGCTATGGTGGCAGGGAGGGGGAAGGAAGAAACGAGCGGGAGAGGTGTAGAGTGAGGAAGGTTGGGTGAGATTGCAGATGTGGTAATTAGAAGAGATCATATAATAAACCTCTTTTGCTCAAATACTCGATATAAATGTGCTTGTTCCTCCCCCTTTTTCTTCTTGCACGTGATTCATCGTCTACCTCGAAGGCGGAACATCCACAGGGGGGCAGACTCTATGTAAGTCGCATGCTATACTAAGTTCAGGCATTGGCTTGTGGAAGTTATGATGAGAGGGCATCGCGTCTTCTGAATTCAGTGCAGTTAATCGTCTAGATTTAGGGACGATGAGCAATTCGACATCAGCTGTTAAACTACGCATAATAGACTGTCGAAGCACGACATAGCGGCATTTGTCTAGTGTTAGATAACACAGAACATGATCCCTCGTCTACTTGCTCGATATACAATAGGGTAGAAGTCTCGGAAGTACACGACAGAGCCAGATGTAATTGTAGTCGGTCTACTATCTGCGATTTCAGGCAGATCAAGAGTGCCAAATGCAATTATGCCAATGATACGATGGCGTAGGTCTGAGCTGGGATACCTCATCGGCTGGGGCAAAACGTCGCCATAAACTATCGGGCCAGCCCATTTGACTTTGCCCATTGGATTGCCACCAAGTCTGAGGACTGGTGCAAGGTTCGGAAATAATCATGTTTGTCTCCAACCTTTGTCTGTTGAACTCTAGTGTTGTACGTACTTCCCCTAAAGTCTCAGACGACAAATAACTCTACTGAAGTCCATTTCCATCTCTGGACCTGAGCAGTCGCTGCTCTAACCTGAGCTGGCCCCTGAGTCCTGAGTAAGCTGATGAGTCAGCTGGATTCTGCTCAGGGGATCCTCTTCTGGCCCCCTCTCTAATCGTTATAGTTTCCATATTGTCTAAATATAAATCTTGCTGATGCCTGTCAGTCTGGAACACAGCCACCTCTTCAAACCTACCAAGATGTAGTGATGGTACCCGTTCCCGCTCCCCTGTCAAACTTATCAAGAGTCTTTGACGGAGCTGATTTGGATACCCCTAGTCTAGTCGCACGTGACTGGGTTAAGGTTTTTCAGCCTCACAGCTTACCGAATATCACCAATTCAATGTCATTGCATGCAAGTGTATGACTTCAACACTTATTCAACTTCGATACTACAAGAACTCGCGCTCAAATATACTCGCTACTGCCCTCGCTATCGCAGGGGACAAATTATTCTGTATGGTTGTCAAAAAAGGTACAAAAGACGGCACTACGAATCCTGGAGTTCATTAACGTCTGAGGCTCCTTCTACTTGGCATTTGGGGTGAATAAGTCCACCCTCTGAGGATTTATGAATCTAGAAATTTCCACATACAAATTCAACAAAAGCGACTCGCTTACTGGTCAAGGGCCCCAGATCCGTCTGTACTTTACAACCCTCAGGGGGTAGACTTACTCATTCAAAACACCAAGTAGGCGTTCTACCATTTATGCAAGGCGAGTTACAGTCTTCCCAGTAGCAAAGTTGCACTAAGCAAGGGGAACAAAACGTCCGGTGCTTCTCTTAGACAAGGTATCGTGCAAGATCAGGCAACATCGGCACGACTCCGCAGCTGTATCAAGGGTCGTAAGGGGTACGACAGCTGGTGTGCTTCTTGAGGATCGTGGGATGCATGCAGAGTGAAAGCATCAGGAACAGGTTTTATACCAATGTTCGATCCCTGGGATTCTGGAATCGTCGAGGGAAGACAAGGCAGACTCATCTCGGCGACATTAGGGAGGAGTCACACTAAGGTCCAGTGACTTTTGGGGATTCATGCAGATCCTAGCAAGGCAAAATTACATCGGCACTGATACTCAAATAGTACTGGCAAAAGGAGTAAAGGATCACTCGAGGCGTCCACAGAGGTACTATAGAGATTCATGCATCTGATACGGTACCCAGGAGTCAAAGAATGCCTAGTGGTGCTTACCGCGGAGGCAGGCCTGACGTGAATGCGAAAAGCTCGTCCGATCTCGGGAGGGCAGAGCAGCTGATACCGAAGCTCTTGCATCGCATGGAAGTGAGTGAAGAGTACTTTGAGTGACAGCGACCCCGACCCTAGCAGTTATGATGACACGCACGCGCTGGAATGATCCGGCCCCGGATTGAATAGGCTCCCTCTAGCTGAACTCTCGGCCAGTCCCAATGGGAGCACGTAGGGTCGAGGGAGGCGGCATTCAAAGCAAGAAATCAGATACATAGTAAAACATTATAAAATAAATGAAGGCGTTCACATCGGAAAGACAAGAGGGAAAAGCAAAAAATAATTAGTGTATTACACAACGAAGCACAACTTGTAGAATATCGGGCCCATCCCTCTGTAGTGTATGTATTGTATGCTGAACTGAGCAAGACTCCTCCCTTTCCCACGAACGCCACTCAAGGTTATGACCAATGTTGTATATTTTTTGGTGTTGCGGGGTCTTAATGAACTGGGTCGGCTAATGTGGGGAGTCTTCGTACGGTATCAAGGCGGAGAAATAGCCCGGCTGGTGGACTTCGCAAGGGGGAAGGATTCTTGACGTCAGTCTGAACTTGATCAATTCGATCTGCGTCGATGCAAGCGGCCATTAGCATACCATCAGCCCATTGTATTCTGAGGTGTACTTACTCGGAGGGTGGCGTATTTGGTTTCTTACTGTGCAAGCTCCGCCGTGTGCCGGTTGGTCCACTCGATTCTGAAGATGTCTTTAATACTCTCACAGGCTTCTTCCGCGTATGACCGGTACTGCTCCGCTGTCGATGTTTTGATTTACGCTGCTGAAGTGCGTTGACTAGCACTGGGAGACAGTTCGCAATGAAGGCCTCATAACTGTGGATAGTGTGCTGTTCGTCAAGGGCTGATAAGAAGACCGACTTCTGGGACTAGTCTTGAAAGAGCATGGCGCCGGGCAGCATGATCTCGTACGCTTGCTCCTCGAATTTCTCGCGAGACCGGGTGTTTCTCTGCTCCATAATACTCATCACTTTGGACTCCACATCCGCTGGATTAGCACCACCAGCTGCTTCAATCAAAAGCTCCCAAAACTTGTCTTCATGTATGCGTGGGATGCTTTCGTAGCTGTATTCGCGATTCCACTTCTCAGCATTCTTGATGGAGATCCCGTAGCTAGGCAGGCTGTCTTTGATCGAGGTAGGCGCCTGAGTTGATCACGGTGTTGGCGTCGCTGATAATGAAGGGCACAGCCTCGAGGTTGAGCTACTTCAGAGAGCGCTCTCGACAGGAGATAAAACAAGCTCAACGAATTGAATGCAGGCAGATGTTGTATGCGTAAAATATAAGTTCCAGAAAGAGGAAAGAGGTCTTTGAGGATGGTCAGATGCGAGTTGAAAATAGACTCGAAAACAACAATTTGAGCCTGCCGGCATCCGTGAACATTGCATGAAAGGCGCTGCACCTGAGCATAGACTGTCTCCACGACGAGGGTGATCAATGGGACCTTTATCCTGGCAATAAAATGGGAAAAGTGCAGCAGAAGAGGCGAGTGTGTATATAGGCAGTCACTTTACTGTACTTAGATGTGCGCCAAGCCGTGCATATTACAGAACGCCACGTGATTGATATCTACATCTCTCGTTCTTCTTTCGAAACCCCCGTCCCTTGGAATGAGCTTGTGAACTAACTAGAGTCAAGCGCCTCCGACAATGCAACCCGATAACCTTGTGACAGGAGTCTTGTGTCAGAAATGCCAACAATCGCATTTCAAGCCCGCGTTCTTTCGAACTTGGATGGGACCGGAGGACGGCTTCTTTGAATATCACTGCACCCTTGAGGAGTTGCAATCCTCGGTCCTTGAGTATAGCTGTAACTGGTGTTCTCTGGTCCTTCATTTTGTGAAGAGTTTGATTGGAGAGCAGCCCTTGGAAAACACCAAGAACGTTCGCGATATCGGCGAGGATGACAGAGCGGATTTGTTTCGCTTGAAAGTTGGTGCGAGTGAATGGAAAGGTGCCTTATCGTTCACAGAAAAGTTGGTAAAGCTCCGCGAGGAGTCATTCCCGGCTTACAGGAACTCGAGGATGTTCTCGGCTATCGCAGAGAAAGGTAAGTCGAGCACCACATTGGGTTTGCAGAAGCTTCTTGAACAAGTGGACCCTTACATGTCCTTAGATAATGAGGCAGCGAAGTACATTGAGGGCAGATATCTGGTTAGAGATTTAAGGTCTCGGGAGGCATTCACGCAAGCAAAATTGTGGCTTGAAGACTGCATGGAAAATCACCCTACCTGTTCCAGAACCCTTGAATCCTCGTTTTTCCCAGCTCGTATCATAGAATTGGGGCAACATGATACAGAGAGAATCTTTGTGAGGAGTGAAATGCTCAGAAACGACGGTGTCAAGTACTTGGCCCTAAGCTATTGCTGGGGAGGAGAAGCAAATTTCAAGACGACGACAACGAACATTGACCTGCACGAAAAAGAAGGCATTCGAATCTTAGATCTTCCTAAGACAGTACAAGATGCAATAATTTGTACCCGGGAAATAGGCTTGCACTATCTTTGGGTTGATGCTCTTTGTATCATCCAAGATAGTGAGTTGGATAAGAAGAAGCAAATCCCTCAGATACGGTCGATATTCAAGAACGCAACCTGTACCATCGTTGCAGCCAACTCCAAAACGGTATTCGATGGCTTTCTTGATTGTAGAGCCCCTACTGAAAGTTCTGGTCCTCTTCCATACTTCGCAATTGATGGGAAGATCGGTACTTTCCGATTGGTTTCATTTCGAATAAACGAGTACTCCGAGGAGCCCGTTAATACAAGAGCCTGGACATTGGAGGAGGCTCTCCTCAGCCGGGGACTGTTAATTTATAGCTCTGGTACTCTCCTTTGGGAATGTCAAGCGGGAAATGATATCGCATGCCAAGGTGTTGGAGCTCGTATGGGAGACGGTGGCTTCGAAGCGCACTATCGACTCCCCAATCCCATATTCATGGCGGACTCCAAGTCGAATGCGGAATCCCAGGTCTATGAGGATAATCGATTCGTCCTTGACATAGATCCAAGCTATGTTAAACCCGCTTGGTGGCGGGATCCAGCGCAAGCAATTGAAAAGGCTCGTGATGCCTGGGGAGCCTGTTTGCGACGATACACGAGCCGCGAACTCACTCGCGAGGGCGACAAATTACAGGCGATTTCTGGACTCGCAGAGCAATATGCTCTTTTTTTCAAGAACTACATACCAGAGAAGCCAGGAGAGCTTTATATTGCAGGTCTCTGGAAACACCAAATGCCTCACGCTTTATGCTGGAAACGCGACCCAGAAAAATCGCTCGTACCACGCCCAAAAGAGTATCGAGCTCCCTCTTGGTCTTGGGCTAGCATCGACGGCATAATATACTCGGCGACGGTCTTAGAAACCTTCAACTTTGACATCCTGGACATTGAACTCGCGTTTAAAAATCCTAACTACACTTTCGGACGTGTCGTAAAGGGTTGTGTTATTAGCGCTCGGGGCCTATTGCAAGAGCTGAGCTGGGATCTGACGTTAAGATTAGTACTCCCTGCTGGAACATACTTACCTTCGTCGACGGATGAGAACGGGCATCCTGAGATCTATCTTGATGCTGAAGAGGAGATTTTAGGTCCGATATTTGGCGTACCTGTGCAGAGATGGTATAGACCAGACTATAGACAATTTGAGGTCTATCGAGGGGCGAAAAAACTCCCAGAGCCAGGGTGGAAGTATCATGGGCTGCTTCTTCGGAAGGCTGCTGGCGAAGCTGAGTGTTTGGAACGAGTTGGGATGTTTTTTGACCTCAACGAGGCTCGATTCTCGGTACTCTGGGAAACGGCATCCTGCAGTCATTTCAAGATCATTTAAACCTTTGTGTATCCCAAGCGCCGAAGAGCAAAGGAAGAACGCAATCCAACTCCTCAGAGCCATATATAGAAACACAGCGAAAGTTCTCGTACTCGACAAGTCTATACAGCAAGTTTCAGATGATACAGAAGCTGAAAATTTACTCTGGACAATCACATCATTAAGCTGGATGCAACGCTTGTGGACCTACCAAGAAAGCTTTTCAGCGAAAGTCGTCATTTTCCAGTTGAACGATTCAACCTTTGCCCTAGATCAGGATTTCCCATCTTCCATGTTACCAAAACCCCTGCAAGTAGTCCACACAGGCTTGGTCCAGCACTTGAACAATATTCGTCCAGCCAAAGACTTGGAAGTGACAACACAAACAAATCTTGGCGAGGTGGCAGCAGCATTGAACTGGCGTTCTACCAGCAAGGCAGGTGATGAAACACTTGCCATCGCAGCACTCTTCAATGTCGATACTGTACAGAAGGCCATAAGGATCACTTGTCTCAGCGTACCACGCTTCACGTTTATGTTACGAACCACCATTGAGGCCTGAGGCTCGGGCGCGGAAGGAAGTACGTCACAGAGAACCCAATGACATATGACGAGATTACATGGAGGTCACGTGATGGATCCTGGGGATTTATCGGCAAGAAATAAGGATCCAAGGGATCCAGGACTCCTTGCGGGTCTAGTATAGCATTAAGGACTATATAGCGAAAAGATATTCCCGGGTGGATAAAAATTTTATATTTAACTTAAATAATATTTTTTATATATTTATAATTATATAATATTTTAAAATATTATCCGGTAATATTTATTAAATTTATTAAGACTCTTTACTTAAGATTTTTTAATAATCTTAATATATTAAAGTTTATTTTTATTACGATAGACTATAAGTATTATACTTTAAATATTATATTATAATAATATTAATCCAAGATAAATTAATTATATTTATTAAAGAAAACTTTAACAAGAATATTATATTAAGAAAAGAAATATCGGAATTAAAAATAAATTTTATTTTTAAAGATCTTAAGATTAAATTATTTAATAAATTTAAAAAAAATTAATCTAAATTAAATTTATTCTTAGCTTAATATAAACTTTATATAATATTTAATAAATATAAATTTAAGATAAAAATATAATAAATTTTATAAATTATTATTATATTTTAAGAAAATATTTTTAATTAAATTAATTTTTTTTTAATTAATTATATAAAATATAAGAATAAATAAGAATAATATATTATAATTATAAAAAAAAATATCGTTAAATATTTTTATATTATAAAAAAATTTAAAAGAAATATATAATAAATATTTAAAAATATTAAGAAAAAAGTAATAACGGAATATAATCTAAAGTATTTTAAATAAAAAAACTTAATAATTATATATATAATAAATTTTTAATAACTCGTAGCTAAAATATAATAAAATAAAATAATTTTATAATATTAATTTTATATCGACTTTAAAGATATAATTAAAAATAAAATAATTAAATTAAAAAAATTAAATAATTTATAAGACTTTATTATATTAATAATTAAAATAAATAATTATATATATAAATATAGTCTTAAAAAATAAAAATAATACTTATAAAAATATAAATAAAAAAAAAATTTAAGTAAGTATTATTTATTTATAAAGTTAAATATTATTATTAAAATATAAAAAAAAAACATGTCTTAAAAAAAAAAATATAAAGACGATATAAAAAAAAATTATACTTTAAATATAAGTTACTAGAATATATAATAAGATTTTATTAAAAAAATAAAATATTATAAAAAAAAAAAATAACTTTATATTATAAGTAAAAATAAAAATTACGACTTACTAGAATTATATATAATTAAATATATAAAAAAATATTTAAAAATTTATAATTTATTAAAGAATAATCGATTATATTAATAATAATTATTAAATATTTTAAAAAAAGAATAATCGGAAAAAAAATAAATATATATATAAATAAAGAATAATAAGTTAAGTAATTTAATAAAATCCGATATAAATAAAAAAAATTTATTAATATTAAAATAATGACCAAAAACTATTTAAGAAATATTATTATTTATATAATTTAAAAAATAGCTAAGAATAAAAGAGATATAAAACATAATTTAAAGAAAAATATTTTTATAAGATAACGATATCAGGAAGTAAATATTAATCTTATAAAATAATAAATTAAATATTAAATAAAAGAAGCTAAGTAAAACTTTTATTAATAAACTTAATTAAAGAATATATTAAAAGATAATATTTTAAGATTATTAAAAGATTAATTAAAGAGAAATTAAAAATAATAAAATATATATATTATTTATACTAAATTTATAAACTATATTTAAATAAAAAAAATTATAAAAAAAAAAAATATAAAAATTATTAGTTTAAAAAAAAACTTAAAAATTATAAATAAATATAAAAAATAATATTTAATTCTTTTAAGAATATTATTCTTTTTAAATAATTTATAGATTTAAAGTCGAATAAATTTATCGAATATATATTATAAATTTATTATTAAAGATATTAAAATAATAAATTAATATACTTTAAAAATATAATAAAATAATAAATATATAAAAAAAAAACTCGTTATTAATATTATTATTATAATTATTAAATAAAATAATTAAGTTAAAACTTAATTAATTCTAAGACTATAAAAAACTTTATATTATAATAAATAATAATATAATTAAAGTTAAAAATTAAAATTAAATATTATTCTTATAAGTTAAAAATAATTAATAAGAAATTTATTAATAAAAAATCTAAGATAATAAAGATAAAGATAATAAAGATTATATTCGAGATATTTAAAAAATATTTAAAGTATATTATCTTTAATATTATATTTATAAAATAATATAAAATTATCTTAAAAATATTTTAAATTTAATATTATAATCTAAATATTAACTAAAAGTAAAAAATATTAGTATAGGATAAATATCTTAATAATTATTTATATATATAAAAAAAAAATCAAAATTAATATTTTTATAAAATCTTAAAAAAATAAGTATTACTTCTTAAAAAAAATTAAGATATATATCGAAAAAAGAATATAATTTACTTTTAAAATAAATATTAAAAGAATATATTAAACTAATAAAATTATTTAAAAAAAAGACAAGTATTAAAACTTTATTTTAATATAATTAATAAAATTATAAGATATTATTAAAGAAAAAAAAAAATTTTTTTTTTATTAATTTATTAAATATTAAAAATTAATCTTAAAATATTAAAGGAATATATTAATAAAAATCTAAAGAAAAAATTTATTTAATTATTAAATTTATTAATAAGAAGTTTAATATTATTTATATTAAAGAAAAATAAAAAAAAAACTTTATATTAATTATTAAAAATTATTATATATTATTATTTATAAATAAATTATAAAATAAACTTAATAAAATTAAAGTATTTATTAAATTAAATTTATATAAAATATATAATCTTATTTATATAAAAAAAATAAAAAATAAAAAATTATATTTAAATATAAATATAATTATTTTAAATATTAAATAATATTTTTTAAATTTATTAATATATTAATAATATATATAAGAATAATTAATATTATTCTTAAAAAATACTTAAACCGGATATATATTATATATTTAAATAATATTTTTATATATTTTAAAATAATTAAATAATATATATAAAATATAAAAAATATATTAATAATTTTATATAAAATATAATTACTTTATAAGCTAAAAAAATATATATTTTATTAAAAATTTTTTTTTTTTTAAAATATATAATTATTTTTAAAAAACTATCGATAAATCCAATAAAGATTAATATAATTCTTTTTAGAATTTATAAACTTTTATTAAAAATTTATTAAAGAATATTTTATTATTATAATATTATTTATAAAATTAATAAAGAAAAATAAGAATTTTGAATAAATACTTATAGTATAAAAGACTTTCGAGTAGCTTAAATAAGAATTTATATATATATTTATATTTTTAATATTTAATTTAAAAAAATAAATTATTATAAAAATTAATTTATTAAATTATATTCTTAAAGTAATATTAAACTAATAAAATAAAATCAAGAAATAATAACCAGTAATATATTATTCTTAAAAATTATTATTAATAAAACTTAATTATAAAATTTATAATAAAGAATTATTAATGATTATAAATATTTTTTAAGAATAAAAAATATATTTAAAGAAATTTAAATATTAAATATAAGTTTATATTAATTATAAAAATCTTATTTATTTTATTATAATAAAAGAACTTAATTAATAATAAATATATTAAACTAAAATATTAATTATATATAACTTTTAAATCTTATATATTAAAAGAATAAAAAATATTAAAATAAATATTTTAAATAAAAAATTAAAATATTTTATTAATAAAATACACGAGTTAAGAATAATATTTAAAGAAAAAAAAACTTATTAATATTTAATATATAATAATTTATAATAATTATTAATTAATTATAAAATATAAAAAAATAAAATAAATAAATAAAAAAATAATATAATATAAATATTATAATAAAGAAATAATTAAAAGACTTATAAAAAGACTTTAGTCTTAATTTTTATAAATTATTATTATTTTAAAGACGAGTTTATATATTCTTAAGAATAAAAAAAAAACTCATTAAATATAAATATAAGTTATTAGTTTATAAATATTAAAGAATATAAAAAACTTTAAAATAAATTTTTAAAATTTATTACTTTTTAAGAATCAAGAAAGTTATAAAGAATATAATATAGAATTATAATATTTATATATAAAACAAGATTATAAAATATATTTTATATAATAAAATATAAATTTATAATATATTTTTATAGATTTTATAATTAAACTATTATTATTAAAAGAATTATAAATAAAATATAAATATAATTTTATTTTAATTATTATAAATAAATTAATTAAGTATATATATATAATATTATATAATAAATCTAGTTTAATTAAAAATCTATTATATATTATTCTTTAAATCATTATTATAAATTATAAAACTTTAAAAAAAATTATCTTAAATAAAAATAAATTATTTATATTTAAGTTTTAAATCACGTTAATAATTTTATTTAAAATAAAATAAAAATTATTATTAATATTTTATTTATAAATAAATAAATAAATAAAAAAAATTAATTAAATAATAAAAACTTATTTATATTATTATATTAATTATTAATAAAAATAATTAGATTAAATTATTATTTTTAATATAATATTCTTATAATAATATAAAATTAAAAATTATAAATATTATATTATTTTTTATAAATTATAAATATATCTTAATAATATATAATATATTTTTAATTAATAAATTATTATTAAAATTAATAAAATTAAAGTATTATATAAAAAATTAATTATAAATATTAAATTTATTATATAATATATAATAATATATTATAACTAAAAATATAATATAAAACTTAAGTTTAAAGAAAAAAATAAAATTTATTTATTTAAAAAAAATATTAAAATAAAGAGATTAAATAATAAATTAGATTATAAGAAACTAAGATTATTTAAAATTAATAAAAAAATTAAATTTATAAATTATAAACTTAAATTATTAAAAATTATAAAAATATATTTAATTTTTTATATATTATTCTTTAAGTTAATATTTTTAAATATATTTATTATATTGATTATAAAAGTCTAATAATTAGATTTATAAAAAAAATATAAGATTAAAATTATTTTTAATTATTAATATATATAAGAAAAAATTAAATATTTAATTAAATAAAAAAAATATCTATAATTAAAAAATACTTAAAAACCAAAAAAAAATCTTAGTTATTTTAAAAAGCTTAAAGAATTCCACTAGAAAAATCTAGAATTTCCCAAAAAACCGGATTAAAATTAAAGTCATTTAGACCAAGAATATTTAAGAGATCAAGAATATTAAAAATAAAAATAAAAATCTCGTGATTTTGTATTTTTCTTTCTTTTAACTCTTTAGTCTTTATCGTATCTAACTCGTCAAGAAAATAAAGATTATAATAAATTATCTTAATCTTTCTTTAATAAAGAAATTATTATTATTTTTATAGTTAAGTTACGCGGGCCATAGTCTCTTAAGCCTAAGTCGCGACACGCTTCTCTTACTTCTTTAAAATATTCTTTTAACGCTCGATAATTATTTAGTTATTTTCTCGGGATATATTTTTATCCTAATTATTTATTAAACTATTATATAAATATTTATAATAAATATATTTAATATAATAAAAAAATAAGTCGATATTAATAATATATCGATAATTTTTTTTTTTATAAAAAAAATAAAATAATATCTTAAAGTTATAAGTTTTAATATTATAAGCTAATTTAATTTTTATTTTATTTTATATTAAGACTTAAAAGATATATTAAAAAAAGAAGAAATTATTATTAAGTAAATAATATTTTTTTATTTTATTTATTGTAATAAAATATTATTATATTAAAAAAAAATAATATTATAAATTATTATTAAAGTTTAAGACTCGGGTATAAAAAAAAGTATATTATAAAGAATTTAATAATATATAATAAGATTATATAAAGATTATATAATAAATTTTAAGAATTTATTAATAAGAAATAAAAATCTAAAAAATTTAAATTTTTTTATAAATCTAATATAATATTAAAGACTATATAATAAAAAAATATTCCCGAATAAATAAAAATTTTATACTTAATTTAAATAATATTTTTTATATATTTATAATTATATAATACTTTAAAGTATTATTTAATAATATTTATTAGACTTATTAAGATTTTTTACTTAAGATTTTTTAATAATTCTAATATATTAAAGTTTATTTCTATCACGATAGACTATAAACATTATAGTTTAAACTTATGTCTTTATTATAATATTTTTTTTTTCTTTTTCCTTTCTTTAAATATCTCGAATATTTTTATTTTTATTTTTATATAAATCCTCTCTTAATTAATATTCTTTTATTATTTAATATTTATTATTCTTTTAATTTTTTTTTATTAAAATATTTAATAAGTCAAGAATTAAGAAATAAAAATCAAGAGTTAAATTAAAAATTATTATTAAGAGTAAATTATAAAGCCCGAGTTATTAATAAAAAAAATCTTATAATTATAAATAATTATTATTAAAGATTTAATAAAGTATAAAGCTTAAGTTATAAAACTTAAATTATTATAAACTTATTAATTATAAATCTATAAATTATAAAGTATTTAAATAAGATTTTTAAACTTCGCGAAATTAAAGTTAGTTACTTTATATAATATTAATTAAATAGTCATGTATTTCTTTTTCTTTAAACTTAATACTTTAAATAAAAAAAAAAAAAAAAAAAATTTTTTATATTTTTTTTAATTATTTATTTTATTATATAAATTTTTTAATTATTTCTTTAATACTTGTTTATAAATAAAAGGCCCTATAATTCACACACTTATAATTAGTCGGCTCGTTATTAAAGAAGGCCTTATACTTAAGTCCCTTTCTTTTTTTAGCCAAAAATTCGCGACTCGAAGATGCCTTACTTAAAAATAATCTTCTTAACTCTGTTTAAACAACCTAACTTATATATAAGTATAAGTATACGACTTTCGATTTTTTAAAAGTTTATTTAACTTAAATAATACAAGACTTAGCGATAGATAATTTATATAATTATTTAAAAGACATAAAAAAAAATATAATAAATCTTAATATTTATTAATATTTTTCTCGAGAATAATAAATAAATTAATATAAAACTTTTAATAATATAATAATTAAAATTTATAAATAAAATTTATTTTTATTAATAAATAATATTAAATTTAATATAAAAAATTATATATTTTTATTTTTAAATTTTAAATTTATAAAATATTAAAATTATAATATATAAGTTTTTAGTTTAAATTTTATTATTTTAAAAAATAATAATATATTTTTAATTTTAATATTATTATTTTTATATTTATAAAATTTATTATTATAAAATATATTTAAATAAAAAATTAAATTTTTAAAAAATATTAAAAAAAAAATTTATAATTTAAAATTAATTTAATATAATTTTTAAAATATTTTATTAAAATTATATTTATATAATATAATTATTAATAAACTAAATTAATTTATTTATAATAATTATATAAGTTTTTATTCTTTATTCTAATAACTCATTATAATCTATTTATTATTTAGTTCTATCGTGTGAAAATTATTACCTCTACCCGACTAATTTAAGGGGGAGGGAGTAAGTTAAGCACCCCTTAAAAATATATCCTTTAATCTCTTAAAGAATATTTTCCGCGCCAGCGCCTTATAACCCAATTCGGCTTCCCCACGCTCTCGCGCTTTCCATCACCGCCGCCAGCTCGAGTGGATCTGCGGTGTAATTTTGCACGGCCCATTTTACCAAGCGTCGCCCGAGTGTCGTTCTCGCTGCACTATATGGCAGAGCATCCAGCATTGCAAGGACGAATTGGAACATCTCTCAGAGTACCCTTCCGGGTAGAAGAAAGCAAAAGAAGGAATTACTGTCTCTATGAAGTTAGATAAGTCATCCACCAATAAAAGATTTGTGGCTAGCGATATAAGGGAGAAGGGAAGGCAAAGCTTAGCCTGCCTTTCGTTTATCTTTACTTCGAACCTAGCTTGGCATCAAATTTTTATTAGAGATCTTGTTTGTTGTCTTCTCATTGTTGGCGGTGTAAGCTTGCACAATGGTGACGATGCCAAAAGGATAGACTGAGACGAATCCAATAGCGCCGAGGATGGTGTTGCACAAGCCTGGTGGGATTATCGAGGAAGCAATGGGTCATCTCAACGAATTAGTATGAATTTCCAATTGCTTTGATTTAATATACAAGACGCAAAAGGGGGTGTCAAAAACTGGACGCGTTCTCGGGTCTTGCTTAAGTGGGCCGAGCGTAATAGTGCCAACTCTTACGACACCCAGCACCTGCGAAGTCAACGCTCAACGACCAATGTAGCTTCTGCAGGTATAAAAGCCAATTCATTCTGCTCGCAATCTCAATCAAACCAGACAAAGAGCCTTTTGCCCCAACCAATGGCTCTCATTCCAGCATTAAATCCTCACAGTCACTTCGGTGGAAAGCCTCTCCATACATAATACCGTGGATATACGCGTCTCCGATCAGTTTCCTATGTCCTCCAATCCGCTTTCTTATAATTAGCGGGACTTTTGATCCTTCAAGCAGCCAAACCTCATCATCCTGCCTTATATCCCCAGAAGCTAAGCCGATATATCTTCTTCGCTTCGTTCGGATCATACGCCTAAACATTACGTACTGTAATTGGTCCTGGAAGCTCGCAGGTGGCTTCTTATGTACCAGGAATGTCATAGCTAGGGCGAAGGCCATGAAGAAAATCTGCAAAAAGCCTAACCCAAGTTTCTGAAGAACCCAATTTGGTTTTATAACTTCATTCCACTTGAGATACTCATTCCTTAAGCACTCTTTGCCCTCTTCCTGCCTCTCCTGCTCTGAAAGATTTCCAGCGACTAATGTTTGCCAGAAGGCATCTTCAACAGTCTCGCCACAGCTGTAATTATCGTCTCGTGTACGAAGCTCAGCCACGTTTTCCCAGGTTGACAAAGCGTGCTGGACCTGAAAAATGGTTCTGATACAGCGGACGATGGAACGATCTATGCCGCCCGGCATGTAATATCCCTCGTACATGTCGCCGATAGCGATGACGGTATCGACGAGGTGACCTCTTGTTGCCAAAACGGTCGGTTGATGTGGCGGAGCGAATCTAAGATCATACAAAGTGCTGTTTGTAGCGCAGAATGGTTCTGATTTTTTATATCCTGCGTCCTCTCCGTTGGCCAACGAACCTGTTTCACTTCCAAGAATCTGTCGAAGTTTCTTGGCTTGACCTTCTGTTGGTACGCTCCAGTCTGGCACCCATGATGGTAAAGCTTCGATTCCTGGCCCCTGTCTCAATGCAGGTAAACTGAGAATGTCCAGGTTCTTATCATGCAAAATTATAGTCCGCGCAACGCTGGTGAATATGGTGCGATGGTCCTGAGTATAGTCCACTTTGACTTCAGCCTGTGGCTTTGCTGACGTCTCAGTCAGACCCAAGAATGCGTAGACTTTGTCTTTTGGATCAGTGGCTCCACAATGGCGATGACGTAGGAGCAAGCCAAGGAGAGTACATTCCCCTGCGCGGTAGGTGGCTGCCTCATTCGCTATGGGTATGTGATAGTTAACCGCCGGATGTGATGTAAATGCAAGCTTTGTCTTGAACGCAAAATCCATCCCCTGTACTAGATCGGCCCAATCTGTACTGCAAGTCCCCGAAAAGAGTGTGGCTTTCTTCGCAACTGCAACCTCTTGGACGATCCAGGAACGCTTGAACCATTCGGCCTCCAGCAGCGACAATAATGACACGTAATCAGAGCTCAACAGCGGCGGGAGCCCGTACTTCACTAAATCGTGGCTACTGAAGACATTGATTTTGGGAACCCCTACCCCAGGTCTTGTCGCCGCATCTTTCAGTTTCCTTATTAATGATATTGCGACCTCAGAATCGCAGTTCTGAATTCTCTCCCCCAGCCAAATGAGAACGCCACTGCACCCTTCGTATATCCGACGCATAAGAGGAACCTGTACGTTCTTTTCCTCTGTATTCGTTTGGTCAATACATATGGCATCGATCCACAGCCTCCTGGCCTTCTCTTTAAGACGAAAAACGCGCAAGGCAGCGTACAAGTCTGGCCTCAAGGCAAAAGTACCGTTTCGCGGACATCCTTTCTCGCGGATAGATATCTTCATTTCGGCGTCTTGCTTACCCCAACAATAGGAGAGTGCCTCATAGGTTTCGTTATCAGATATTGCTGCAATTGCTTCAAGCTTCCTCGTGCTAAGTTCGCATTGGATCTCGTCCGTATCTTCTCCAGGTAGCACCGTAAGGATGCGGATAGAATCGTCCCCGGCTGGTAGCGGGCTATATTGAAAAGATTCCATTTCGCTGGGCGAAGCAGTATATCCCACATTGGGTGAGTTCAGACTTAGCACAAATCCTGGAGTACAGAGCGGTTTATCTATTTCTGTAGGTGCGGGGTTGATGCGAATGTCGTCAAATGGCTGAGGTGAGAAATTTTTCTGGGCGTGCTTGGGCGTTAATCCTTACCAGTTAGGCCGGATTGAGGCTTGCATGAATCCACGTGCTCTGACCCAGTAAAGCGTCTCAGACCAAACGGGGCAAGGGAGGGGAAAGAAGCTTCGTGAAACCTGATCATCTTCGTGGTACAAGCCACTCCACATAACTTGCTTGTTCTAGCGCCATGTATTCTGGAATTGTTGGGTGATCTGTAGCTCCTATTCGATGGACAAGTACTCAGGGAATGCCGGCACATCTATTGACAGCGGTCCTTTGGTATTCGCACAGAAAACTGCGTTGAAAGTTTCGTTGATGACCTCGCTCTGCATTGGTTCTCTGGGAAATAGAAAAGGTAGTGGCATCGCGAATTTGCTCTCTTCGTCATATGTAGGTGCCAGGTGGTGCCACTTCGAGAACAACTTTTAAATCTGAGGTGGTGTAACCAAGCACCCTGCAATCCAATATCACGTGTTCTGTGTCCCCCTCTCCCCCCGCTTCGAAAGTCTGCACGTAGAGCAAAAGTAATCTCTTGGGAGGAAAGGTGAAATGAGGTACAAAAAACTGCACTCCTTCCTCGTCGCAGGGGACGTTCACTGATCGACACGTTAGTGACTCGCATAGCCATGACTTATAAATAATATTTTAAAGGCTTAAAGGCTTACTTTAACTTTAACTTTGTACTTTTAACTATATTATAAAGTTAAATTTATAAATTATTATTATTATAAAATTCTTAAAGTATTATATAAAGCTTACGCGCCTTTATTAAAAGTGTTAATATAATAGCCCGCCTCGAATTAAGCCTAAAAAAGTCACATGACTAATTTACCTCGATCCGTTGTTTTGGTTGGTTAGTTGATAGAGATCTCGATCTCGATCTTCCTAGGTCCTGAATCCGGAGTCCATCCCGCCGCTAGTAGCACGGATCGTCCTCCCCCAAATAACTAGGTAGCTAGGCTGAACTAAACTAAACAACAGGCCATTCCGTTCTTGTCCTGAAAGCTCTTCGTTTCCCACAGCGTGCGACACCACAATCTAGTAGGCAGGCATTCCTGATTCCCGATATCGAACCTCAATGCTTCCGAGCGCCCCGAGCTAGCTTATCGCGACCCGCAGTGGGCAAATCACTTAATTAATCCGCCTGCCATGCTATAACTAGAGCCGCAGCCTTCTAGTAGTCGAGTTTATAATAGATATATATAGTTAATACTCTCGAATATTCGCTCGAGATTAAAGTAAATATATTAATATAATAAAAAAAAAATTAAATATATATTATATAATTTAAATAAGATTTTATTTTTATTTTTAATATAATTAAAATTTATAAATAATTTATAATAATTAATATATTTTTATTATATTAAAAAAATATATATATTAATTTTTTTTTTATAAAAAAAAACTAAACTTTATTAAAAGTTTTTAATAAAAATAATTAATTATTATAATATTATAATATTAATTTATCGATAATATATAATAATTATTATATAAATATAAAAATATTAATTATATAAAATAATAATTAATTAAAAAAAAAA
>Ga0302221_10000952_pt1 | contig 19213 bp, 11 predicted proteins | sample II_Palsa_E2_1_FD_193517 | JGI IMG/M metagenome (GOLD analysis project Ga0302221, IMG submission 193517) | Peat permafrost microbial communities from Stordalen Mire near Abisko, Sweden - II_Palsa_E2_1 | ecosystem: Environmental > Terrestrial > Soil > Palsa > Peat permafrost | place: Sweden... | reverse complement strand
AGTTCAAACTAGTGTGCAATCCGCAAGGAGTGTATCCCGCCTGCTTATTGATAAGACTCTTGCCAGAGCCAAGAGACTCGACGACTGCTCTGTCGAACAAGCCGATAGGCTTCCCATCCCTCGCCGACAGCAAACCATCGAAAAAGCGGCCTAAATCAGCGGCGGAGGTATAAGGTCCTAGCCAAGCCATCTCAACCACGTCGGATAAGCCAAGCGTTGTGGCTGGCCTAAAGATACGGCGACTTCCATCGCTTGATACTACATGTGGCTGTCTTTGACTGTCGTGTGAATGCGAGTGTAGATCTTCGGAACAGAGAAAGGTGCGCTTCATCCCGAACGGCTTGAAAATGTACTCCTTTAGGAACTCGTTGAGGGACCCTGATGCTTTGTGGACAAGCAAAGCTAGCAATATATAATTTGCATTGGAATATCTTATCTGATTTTCTCCTTCTGCCTGTTGTTCGCGAGTATCTATAGCGTATTGAGATATTATATCAATAACGTAGTGAAGACCTTGGAGTGGCGTCCCATCTGGAGCGAGTAGGATATGATTAATGTCAGGAACTCCTTTAAAGTGAACGAGCAGTTGCTGCACACTTGGATCCTCAGGTAGAGACCGCATCTGATCTTGAACCCCGACCAAACTATTGAAGACATCCGTGAAAGGCTTACCCCAAGCGTCTTTCAGTTTGTGATATTTGATTGTTGTGTTTGGATCTGACGAGAGTTTGTCGATTATTAGAGTAAGGCATGCGGCGATAAAGACCTTGAACAACGATGCACATTGAAAAAGAAGGTCTTCGTCGCATTGTGGATCGCGTTGCGCGTGGCCAGTAGCTGGCTTATGGTAGGTTGCGTGGGTTTTCTCGTGTTGGGCCCTGCAGCATATAGAGCATCGAGCAGTATTCGAAATATCGAGTATAGCAAGGACACTAGGGTCAAGAGCTTCAAGGGTCTGCTGGAAGGAAGACATAATGGAATGATTGGGAAATATGCTATATTGGCCGAGATCAGCAAACGTGCGTAGGAGTGGATCGTCAACAGACTACTCATTAAGCAGGCTTCTAGAGCAAGCGGAATAGAGGAGACTGCAGAGGCCTTACCGTCGTTACAAGACTGGATTTCAAGCCTGTAGAAAGATTTGTATCTGTGAGTGCCCACCGGAAGTCCAGGAGATGGAGTATATGGCTCGAACGATGATGGAGCGCCAGAAACTGCACATGGCACGATAGATTGTAGGAACAGGAAGCTGAGCGATCGCGGGTTCAAACAATACCCCTAGTTTTCGACCCCCGCTCCGTCCTCGTCTCGTGCTCCAACAGCCTAGAGAATAGAGACAGAGAACCATCTCCGCTAACTAGCGCCTGAGTGGAAAAGTGTTGTTTTGTTGGATAAATTTATTCTCACACATCTGTCAGCTGACAAACCTTCCACCACTGAAATAAAAATATAATAGGCTTCAGCATAGCATCTTAGCATATAGCACTAACTTTTCTGGCATCTTAAAGTTCTGGAATGTAAAACTCTTTCTCCTTTTTAGCGTTGAAATGGCTGTGCGTTAGCTGCGGTAGGTTCCGATCTATGACAAGCACATTACAACATCGAGAAATTCAGAGAACCACAACGAGCTGATGACCACAACATAGGGACGAGAAACACTCCGACGCAGCATAATGCTTGCTACCGGATCATATCCGCGTATATAACTACCGCCTGGGAGTATGCTATGTTTGAAGCTGATCTTGAACAATTATCATCCCTCACAGAAAGAAAGGCGGGCTTCAAAGCTCCATTGTGGAAGCACTCAGCTCTCCATCGACGCTCAATACTTACGCACAATGACATACTTGTCTTTGAAGCACCAAGGACTTACGAGGCGAGAATGAAAGGCACTATCGGTCGTTCGACAGACTTTCCGAAGCCTTTCGGGCGAAGGACTGACCTCCTTGCTCCAGGCTTTCTCTCTTCAAAAAGGACAGCAGACCTGCATCAACAATCGAACGAACACCGGTCAGCTTAAATTGATGGCTTGTGCTATGCAATGCATTGACACACCGAGATATTAAAAGAGAATGGAAGTTGAAGCCAAGACTCAGAAAGAATTGGGCAAGGAGTCGACAGCTAGGAAGAGCACCACACTTGCATTGCCGACAGTCGCAGTTGGTGCGATGCCAGATTATGGCGCGTACGCAGACCAGCAAGATAGGTAGGCGGACAAAAGGAGACGACATATACACATACTGCGAGACGATAGAATTTCTCAATGGTCAGCCGTCGGCGTCGGCCGAGAACCTGCTCGCCCATCGCGATTCTCGGCAGGATTTTTGACGACGAGATATCTGGAGGAACAGCATGCAACATCGTCTTGAGCCAGCTCTCGAACTTCGGATAGGTAAATCGATCGCAGAAGGCGTGCAAAGGGAATTTCGAGACTGGAGCCGACCTGGCCCGGGTTCGGATGCGGCATCGGAAGCACAAAGATATTCCAAGCACGGCTCGGGGCGCGCCTTCTCTGTAAGGTCGGCCCCAATGAGCAGCGGTCTTACGGAATCGACGAATGGCTCTCCACTGGCGGACAGGCTAGTATTTCAATCAAGGCAAGTTCATTTTTCCTTCCTTCAAAATGTACACACACGATCCGTACATTCGAAGAGACGCTGGCTCCTCCCCTTCCAGAGCGTCAAGAAATCGAGACCTGACAAACCCCGCCCACAACAGGCAAGACAATGTCGGGCTCTGCCGCACCCAAATCGACAAAAGACAAGCAGACATTCGAGCCAGACTTTAAGGCGAAGGAAATGGTCGAGACGGATGAGACTTGGTTTCAAAAGAGATTTGGCACGCAACAGGATGACAAGGTCGTGGCAGGCGCAACTGGCAAAGCTACCGAGAGTAGCAGGGGACAACAGAAGCGCGCGAAGAAGACTAGAGTACGAATCAATTCATTCGTTTGGTTAGGATGGGAGTCGACTGACAGTATCGTTTACGTTTAGAGATCCAAGTGTATCGCTTCGTGAGCAGCCGAATCGGCCTGCCAATTGCCTCCGTGGCCGACGAGCCCCGCTGGTTCAAGTTCGACGACCATCCTCTGAGGTCGGCGTGCTTTCCCGTGGCGGCTAGCCAGCGCAGTGGCCGTCTGGGCAATCGAGGCGAGTTGTGCGTTCTTGTTCCGGGTTGAGACGCGAACCAGAGCGACCAGAATGGGAATTTCTCTTCGAGCTGTGCAACCGGTCTGGAAAACCGGTCTGGAATGCGGCGGACAGTGTTCACTCGAGGTTCGATGTAGTCAAATTCCAAGCCGTCCACAAATCCTACACAATTTCAATTTGCTCTGCAGTGCACAGGGTATCCATTGGACAAGGGAGCACGCTTCCGGCGGGCCGGAGCGAATGTGCCCAGTTTATGTCACACGGGCGTGCCAACACCGTATTGCGATGCGAGGAAAAGAAAATGGGCAGCCCCCCACCACGAAATGCGTCCAAAGGCCTGAGCTGATTGGCCTTTTCTGGACTAAAGTTACCAGGGCCTTTGAAACCTCGCGGCAGTGAACCACTCGGGGAGGGTCCAGCGGCAGCCAAGTCAGAGCTTCGTTACACAAGCAATGTTACTCGGCTCAGATTTTCCGAACTCGTCCTCTCACAGGGCTGACAGGCTGGCAAGAGGAGGAACTTGTTGAACGCATTGACCGTGACAATACATCCGCCGCCATCATGACCTCGCCAATTCATGCTGCGTACTGTAATGCAGCATGTTTATTTAGACTTGAAGAATTTAGAGATTTCTGCCTCGCGTTAGAACACCCCGCGCTTTTGGCTTTCCAGCTGAATTTCCCTTTCGATGCTCCGCTGCCAACAGGTAAATTTGGTGTCGACGATCCCTTTCACCCCACTCTTGATATCTCTATAATATCATGTGGATTATTAATTGTATCGCTTTCCTGCTCCGCTCTCGGACTGTCCTTAAGCTATGTTCTAGCGCGTCTCTCATTCCAGCTCTGGCCCTGCTTGGACTTAGCCCGATGCTACTTCCCCTTTTACCTCTTTCCTCGATGAATCGGTAACCTTGGACAGTCTCTGTGCTCTTTGCAACTCATCTATTGGTATAGCGGGGTTAAGTGACTCGTAAGCCAGTTTTTAAGCGATAAAAGATTAAAATATTAAAATATTAATTTATAATCTTATTAAAAAAAAAATTAAAAAAATTAAAAAAATTATATATTATAAAAATTAATAAAATTAAAATTATTATTTTTATATAATAATTATATTTATATATTTTATTATATAATTTTTAATTAATTTAATTAAATATATTTAAAAACTTAAATTAAAGTTATTAAAATATTAAAATTATTATTTTTTATAAATTTTAATAAATTATTTTAAATTAAATATAAAAATACTTATAAATAAATAAAAATTAAAATTAAATTTTATATAAATATTTATATATTATATAAAGTTATTATATTATTTTTAAAATAATTATAATAAATTTAATTTATTATTTTTTTAATAATTATTTTTATTTATAATAAATTTAAATATAATAAATAATTATAATAATATATAAAAAAAATATAAATAAATTATATATAATATTTAAATCTTTTAAATATTATTTTTAAATAAAAAATTTAAAGTTTTTTTTAAAAAAAAAATTAAAAAAATAAAAAAAAACTAAAAAGATTTATATATATATAAAAAGTTTTTATATAAATTATTTTTTAAAATAAATTTAAAAAAAACTTAAAAATTAATTAAATAAAAATTAAATAATAACGAAATTATTATAATAATTAAAAAAAAATAAAAATTAATTTTATTAAAGATTTAAAGTTTTAAAAAAAATATTCGATATTATAAAAATAAAATTATAATTATAAATTTAATATAAATTATATTTAAAATTAATTTTTATATAAATAATTTATAAAAACTTATATAATTTTTAATTATATAATTTTAAAAATATATTTATAATAATTTTTTTTATAAATAAAGTTTATTTATAAACTTTATAATAATATATTTTTATTATTATAATATTTTAATTTATTTATATTATTTTTATAATTTTATAATTAATTTATAAAATAATATAAAAGTTTTAATAATATTAAATAATATAATCGAGTTTATAATTAATTTAAAAAATTATAATATATTTTTAATATATAAAATAAATAAATAAAATTTATTTAATTTATATTATAAAAAAATTAATTTAATATATTTTTTATAAATTAAGTCACGTGATTTTTATTTATAAATTTAAAAACTTTAAAAATATTAATATTTTTTAAAATAAATTATTAATATTTATATTAAATATTAAAATTAAAATTAAAATATTTAATTAATTTTATAATTAAAAATTTAAAAAATTAAATTATATTTATATAATATTTTATAAAATTATAAATTAATAAAAAAAAATTAAATTAATAATAATAATATAATAAATTATTATTAATAATTAATAAAATATATTAAATTAAAAATTTTATTTAATAAATTCGAATAAATTATAATATTATATATTTATAAAAAATTATTTTAAAAATTAATTAATATAAAAATTTAAAATAAATATAAAAATAAAAAAAACTCGATAATATAATATTAAAAGTATATTAATATAAAGAATTATTAATTTAAAAAAAAAATTTAAAAAAAAATTTAAAAAAAAATAATATAAAAAATATATAATTTATAAATAAAAATTATAAATTAAAATATTAAATTAAACTTTAAAAAATAAAATATAAAAATAAAAATTATAAGTTTTTTTTATATAATTTATAAATATAAAATATATATTTAATATAAATTATAAAAAATAATTAATTAATTTATTAATTATTTAAAATTAAAAACTTAAACTTAAATATTTATATAATATTTTATTAATTATATTTTTTATAATAATAATATAAAATTTAAAAATATAATTTTATAAATTAAAAATATTTTTTTTATATTTAAATAAAATAATTTATTAAATTTAATTAAAAATAATAATATTATATAATTAAGTATAAAAAATTAAAAAAAATATAAATATAATATTATTATTTTTTTTAAAATAAATTTAATATTAAATTATAATTTAATTAATAATAAAAAATTTTTTAATAATATTTTTATAAAATATTATTTTAAATCTTGATTTTATTTTAAATTATTATATATTAATTTTTTATTTTTTATTTTTTATTTTTAAAAATTAATAATAATAAATTTAAATTTATTTATTTTAATAAAAAATTATTAAAATTATTTTATTATTTTTTAATATAAAAAATTAAATATATTTTTATTAATTTAAATAATTTTAATTAAAAAAAATTAATTTATTTAAAGATCTTAAATAAATTTTTTATTTAATTTTAAAACTTTTAATTAAATTTATTAATTTTTTAATTTTTTATTATTATTTATATTTTTTATTTATATTTTTTATTTTTATTTTTATTTTTTAAATTTAATAAAATAATAATATTTATTAATTTATTTTATATATTATTTTTAAGATTTTATTATTTTTTTTTAATAATTTTTTAAAATTTATAAATATATTTAATTAAAGTTTTTATTTTTTAATAATTTAATTTTTTTTTTAAATATTAAAATAATAATTAAAAAATTTTAAATTAAATAATATTTAAATATTAAAAAAAATTTAATTAAAAATAAATTTTATTTAATTATTTTATATTATAATAATATTTATTAATAATTATTTTAATTATTTTAATAATAAATAATATATAAATAAAAATATTAATTAAAATATTAATTATTAATAATTTAAACTTAATATTAATATATTTATAAAATTTATTTTAAAAATTAAAAATAAATTAAAGTTTTTAATTTAAAATATTTATATTTAATATTATAATTTTATAAAAAAATATTATTTATTAAAAAAATTAAATTTTTTAATATTTAAATTTTATTTATAATTTTTTTTTAATTAAATTTAATATTATAAATTTTTTTTAAATTTAAATTTATTTTAAGTTTAAATTTATTTATTATATATATAATTAATATAATATTATATAAATTTAAATTATTATATATAATATAATATATAATAAAAATAATAATTAAATATTTATTTAATAATTTATAAATATAATAATTATATTATAATTTATTTTATTTTTTAAATAATTTTTAAAAAATAATTATTATATATTATTAAAATTAATTTAAAATTAAAAATATATATAATAAATTAAATATTTTATTTTAAAAAATATAATAATAATAATAGAAATAATAATAAAAATAATAATAAAAATAATAATTTATAATATATTAATTAATAATATTAAATTTAAAAAAATTATTAAAGTTTTTTTTAATTAAAGTATTTTTTAATTAAAGTATTTTTTAATTAAAGTATTTTTTATAAAATAAATATAATTTTTTTTAATATATAAAAATTATAAAAATAGATTAAAAAATTAAAAAATATATATATAATATTATATTTATTATATTTTTTTTAATAATTAATTTTTTTTTTTAAAAAAAAATAATAATATTAAATTCTTTATATTAAAATAATAAATTAATTTAATAATATAAATAATATTAATATATTAAATTATATAAAAAAGAAATTTTTAAAAATAATAAAAATAATTAAAAAATAAATTAATTTAAAGTAAAGAGAACTCTCTCGACGCGTGAACTCAAGAATAATATTTAAAGCTAAGTGTAAATAATAGAATAAAGTATTTTTACCAAAAATGTCTATATTATATAATATTCTTGTAACCGGTAAGTCGTCTAGTTGACTTTTAAAATAAGCAATGCTAACCCAAAAAAGAGCGCTACCAACGCCAAATTTTGGGCTCTTTCAATGCCTTAAAATTTTTAAAAAAAGCGCCAGATCAAAAGCGATTTTAAAACGGACACCGGACTCATTATTATCCGGTTATCTCCTAAAAATCGCGACATTTTTGGGGGGAGCAATTTTTTTAATGGGGAGCTGCGCCCTAAATTACAGGGGCTGAGCGCTGTACTAAGGGCCAAATACTGGGCAATTAAGGTACCTGAATTAGGCGGGGATTCCTATATAAATTAAGGTACTAAGGTTGCTGACGATTTTCTGAGGGGGTGGGGCCATGTGGGGCTGCAAAGTGAAAAGTTGAAAAGTGAAAAGTGAAATGCGCTTGGACATGTTTACCTTATGGCCTTCCGTAGAAGTGGCCAAGCGTATCGGGTCATTCTCACCACACTGCTGACTTCATCCATCTTCCATTCCCGACATCGAATGAAGATTGCGAAACACTGTACGTCAATTGCCAATAATTGGATAAATCCATCATGCGACAAAAGCTCGAGAGAGGCCACGAAGAGATGCCTAGGATTGCCATCGACCTTGATTTAGAAGCCGTCCAGCACGAGTCGATGCGGGAAAGGATCGAGCGAGTCCGTGAGGACTTGAACGATCTGCGAAGCTTCTACAACATTGATATTTCGAATTCTCGGAAAGCACGGCTGAAAGAATACCTAGAAGAGGAACTCGCGAGTCTGAGAAAGTCGCCATTCAAGTCATGTGATCAGCAAGGGAAGATCGACTACTTGCTCCTGCAGAACTTTCTGCGGAGAGAGTTGAAGCAGCTTGAGCTCGATGGAGTGAAAGACAAAAATATGGAGCCCCTGATTCCGTTTGCAGCCATAATAATCAGGCTCTGTGAGGATAGGCAGATGATGAAGCCAGTGGACGGGGAGAAAGCTGCAAACGGTTTATTCCTGGTTACGAAACAGATTGGAGAGATGAAGATCAAAGTCACAGAAGGAAAAGTGAAAGTGGATAGGACGATTGCACTAAGGGCCGCAAATTCGATTGGTAGACTGCGCTGGCATCTGGCTGAATGGTTTGGTTTCTTCAAAGGCTACGATCCGATGTTTACTTGGTGGGTCGGGGAACCTTATTCGAAGACTGAGATAGAGCTGGGAGAGCTTTCGGCATTGGTACGAGAAAAGCTTGTGGGTATCAAACCTGGAGACGGGGATTCCATTGTTGGACAACCGATTGGAAAGACTGGATTGCTGGCTGATCTGGAAGCCGAGATGATTCCTTACTCGCCTGAAGAGTTGATACAAATTGGGGAGAAGGAATACGTGTGGTGTGAGGCGGAGATGAAGAAAGCATCCCGCGACTTGGGCTATGGGGATAAGTGGCGAGATGCATTGGAGCATGTGAAGACCCTTTACGTTGGGCCAGGCAAGCAACCCCAGCTTATCCACTTCCTCGCAATGGAAGCCATCGATTATGTCAAGAAACATGATCTGGTGACGGTACCCAAAATCGCCGAGGAAACATGGAGAATGTTCATGATGTCTCCAGCAAGGCAAAAGGTTAATCCATTTTTCCTGGGAGGAAAATCGATCATCGTCTCCTACCCTGATGATACAATGGACCATGAGGCAAAGATGATGAGTATGCGGGGGAACAACATCCATTTCTCGCGCTCTACTGTCTTCCACGAAATGATACCAGGTCATCATCTCCAGTTCCACATGTTTGCTCGCCATAAACCATATCGGCAAATGTTTGACACCCCATTCTGGACTGAAGGGTGGGCGCTGTACTGGGAGATGATTCTTTGGGACAAAGGTTTCCCGAGTATGCCTGAGAATAAAATTGGGATGCTATTCTGGCGGATGCATCGCTGTGCTCGCATTATCTTCTCGATCAAATTCCATCTCGGGCAGATGACGCCTCAAGAGTGTATCGATATGCTTGTGAATATGGTGGGTCATGAAAGAGCAACGGCGGAGGGGGAAGTCAGGCGATCTTTCAACGGAGACTATTCCCCGCTGTATCAGGCGGGGTATATGCTGGGCGCTCTTCAACTCTATTCTTTGCGGAAGGAGTTGTTGGATATGGGGAAGATGAGCGAAAAGCAGTTTCATGATCGTGTGCTGAAGGAAAACATGATGCCAATCGAGCTTCTGAGAGCTCTAGTTGAAGAGACAGATGTGGGGCCAGACTTCAAAAGCTCCTGGAGATTTTATGAGAGCCATGGGAAGGATCTTTTGCCCCCCTGATTTTTCGAGGCTGGCAGTCAACTTCTCTTCGCCGCCTCGTGCGTTCTGGAGCCTGGAACGATTTCTGTTTAGAAATTGAATTCCTGAGACAGCTGCAGATCCGGAGAGATTGGTCGAGAAGGTTTCCAAACATATCAGAGGTTGCTAAAGGAGGAAATACGACCCATGAGCTCTTATCTATAAAGTCAAACAAACCAATCCAACTCCCTCAGAATTCTATGATTCAGCAAAAATTCAATATCACCTCCTTCCTGCGCATGGACACAACCAAGCAGCTAATGTAATGACAATAGTCGGTATACCAACCCCAAGTCCGACACCGATCGCTATTCTGTCGCTCGTAGACAGACCCGAAGAGCCTGCGCTTGTAGCGTTCCCTGAAGAGCTCCCGCCAGTCCCTGTGCTCTCAGTGGTCCCTGTGCTCCCAGCTGTGGGTGCAGAATTGCCAGCTGCCGAAGTCGTCGCGCTACCTGTTCCCTGAGAGGCACCTGCTGCACCCGTTGCCACACCCGCAATTCTGGTGGCTGTAGCAGTAAACGTACTTGTTGGCTGGGGGTTATTCGCCGGTTGATTGCAGGTGAATTGTATGCTGGGGATACCTGAACATTGAAAAATACCAAAAGCATTTATCTTGGAGAAATCCTTTCGTCTGCTGCGCACAAATGCTGTCTTCGTACCTGAGTTGCTTGGGGTCAGCATTGCACATTTAAATAGAAAGTGTTCAGCAGTTGAAGCCACGCACCATAGGCTCTTCCCTCTAACCTACCTCCAAAGAGGATACATTGCGATATTGGAAGGAAATAATTGAGGCTCAGAAGGATTCCCTTACATAATCATGCTCGCGCTGCCTCCATTGGGGCATGGCGGGTAGGAATCTATCACAAGTCCATATGCACCGACTGGTATCATACAGGTGGATAGGCCGAGTGAGACCGTTGGAAGTACCGCACTTGGCTCTGTGCAATCGGGATCGTAGAACAGAGCGAGTTTGCCGGCTTGCGCAATGGTTTGAGAGGTAAGTAGGAGTAGGATGAAAAGGGAATAGATGCCCGAAAGCATTCGAATCTGGTTCATGTTTTGGGAAAAACAAGCTTTACGAAAGTGATTGCCACGCGTAAAAGAGTGGAAGAGAAACGAAGAAGTACATGCTCAAATGGCAAATAACCCCACCTTTCACTCCTATCATCCACTCGTCAAAAGCGCTTCCCAGCGTGGATGTCCTCAGCCTTCGACTCCACACGAGCGCTTGGCTCGTTAACCTTATCAAGCGCTCGTTATGTTCGGAAGGTTCAATAATATCCCGCCTCTCTCATTCGCCACATCAGCCCGCACTTGCAGATGTGGAAATAGAAAGGATCGCGCGTGTACCCGTTTCGTACACCACAAACGAGAATGGTGCAACAGAATGTCTCAATGGACGCCACAGTCTGCCTCGTTCAGAAATGATTGACTCTCCACGCGGGTCGGGCCTTTCTCCGGCCAAGCGTTGCAAGGGCCCCGGCAATGGCGTTCAATAGTGCGGCTGAGAGCACCACCTTTTTAATAATAGTACATGCATCTAGGTCCCTTTAAATGTGTTGTTCAAGTTTCTGATATATACGGTGAAAAGGATGCTGTTTGGAGGTGCATGGTGTTACCCGAGTTCACGCCTCATCCGCTGTTAAGAGGGGTCAACTCCCTCGATGCCCACTGCCCAGTTGATGCTTTTGAACAGCTTTTGTATAGAGTCAAGCGTCATTGGAATGTCACTTCATACACAGCAATGAAGATCGCTACCCTTATGATTCTCGCTTATGGAGCTATAAGAACACGATGCTTTTTTATGGTTAGGGATAAGGAACATTTGAGGGTCCAATCAAACCTGTTGAGTAATGAAGATATTTACCTTTCGTTACTCAAGTAGATTTATATGCCAACTTGACTAAGAAGGCGTATCCGTCCGTTCTCTTTATAAATCGCAGCATAACCTTAATTGTTCTGTCGTCTCTGGAGTGGTGGCTGCCTCGCCCGTTTAGATTGGGTGGCCGGCGAAGGGAGCGAGACGGGGCAGCGTCTCGATCGACAATCGCTAATTGCTGAATTTGAAATTTTGAAAAATAAGAGGGGAGATCGTGAGGTCGTGAGGTCGTGGTGGTTGTGTTGAGTAGGCAATAATTACTCACCTGAGTCACCTCAACCCATTGCTATCTTTAATCGAAACCTTTCATATCGATAGTTTTTGAAATAGGGCCAACGAGATTTTGGCATCACAGATCTGGCATTGACAAGAAGAACGGTGCGTAGTCTGCAAAAATAGCAAGGTACTTTCCAGATGTGTATCGGGCAATCTCACCCCAATTGAAGTCTGCCCTGGTGGGTAGTATCACGTGCGCCTAACAAGTTTCCAGTCCCCAGAGCAGGCGCAGGACATCATGGCAACGCTTGAAGTCATTTAGGGTAACTTCGGCTGTAATCTTATAGAACTGCGTACCCAAATTTCCACACGATAGCATACACATGATATGGAATGAGACTAACTTATGACTAGGCGCTAAACCGGATTGCAAAGATCTGAATCTGAAATTAAATCATGTAAAGTTTCTTTCTGTAATATTGGTTCACAACCATTAGCATCATCCCCGCAACGGCTAGGTACTTCGCGATATACTGGAAACAGAAGCCAAAAAAAAGACCTTTAACATATGATAGGCCCTGAGGACCAATTCTCATTCCTCACTACCCTCACTGTTTTCATCGTCATAACATACAGGCTCAGTTTCTCTCTGACCTTGTCGCTCTTGAATCAGGACAGGACCTTTCTTTTGATATACAGGTATCCGGATTGACTGCACAGTATTCATTTGAATGATAGCAAAGTCTTCCCATCCTCGTTCGACGGCGGCATTCTGCACGCAACATGAAATACACTCATCCCTTACAACGATGCTGTCAACACGACTTCCAGCCAGCAACATGGAGATTGGCACATCTGGGATAGTAAGATAGACCTTTGATCCAGAATATTCAAAGAGTGAATACGCTTTTCCAGAGGCCAGATTCGCTTGAGCTGCCCGAATTAGCGAATCAAGATCCTCTTTTAGTGGGTATGAATGCGAGTCGTTGTTGCAATGTGCAAGGCCCATGGATTGAGCAAACCCGTCGAGGCAAGCACATGGCCCAATTGCCTGATGATTCTGGTTGAGGCTCCTGCCAATCTTTACCCCGTATTCGGCCACGATCCCTCTTTTCGTCGAGCCTGAGGTTCCTTCTTGTGTGATCAACTCCAATTTTCCACCAGAGGAGCTCTCAATAGCACGTATTAACTTGTTGTTGACGTTCTCTATCTGAACTTTGTCGCGGGCATTAAGTCTGGGTCGGCCTACGAATTTGTGATTGGGTCCATCGCACACATACTCGTACCTCTCTTTATTCAGGCGGATTATACCTTGAATGACGTGAACGCGTGCTAAGCTGCAGAAGTCTTGATATGGATCTTTCAGAACTCCTAAAAAGTAGCATAGGCCCTGGTCTTCGACTGCAGAGATCCGCTGCCCTTCAACAATTCGCGGCCTTTGTCTGCCTTCCATGATTTGCCGATCGTTTTTGTAGCGTCCTCCTCCGAAAATGACTTCAGCGATCGCAAGTGTTGTTGGTTCCCCATCCTCAGTAAATATGTGCTCGACGATATGATTTGCTGTGAGCCTCTTCCCCCAGTCGCTACCCCATGTTGCTTTGCCAGATCTCATCCCTCTCATTCGTTTCATATGGTCCCCGTACATGAGCTCCAAACCGCCTCGAGATGGTAGAATATCCGAGTGGATTCCTGCTAATGATCGAATCATCCTTACAATTGTTTCCGTCAGTCCCACAAGGCAAAACACTCTTGTTTGGTTCACATTGTCGTCTGTTCCGCAATCTCGACATCGACAAATTGTCGAAAGCGCGTCCAATGCCGAGTTCCACCTTTCCGATGCTTCTTCAAAGGAAGAATAATCGAGCGAAAGATGTCATATCCCCTCAATCGTTTGTAATTCGGGGAATCTTTGTCCAGCAAATCGAGCATACTCGATACCTGAACTTTGCTCAAAGTATAGCCGGCAGTACCCAAGCCACTCCACGGGGACGCTCCTGTCTGCTTCAACGATGGCAGCGTATATTCGTGCTGCACAGCCAATAGCTTGGCCGAGGCGGTTTCCACCGCCATGAGTACAGTTCATCAATGCAATGAAATCGGCGCCAAATGTGTCCTGAAGAGCCCTCTCCCAATTCACCCTTCCGCTGACCATAGCCGTAGAAGCGGGGTTGATTTCCTTTCTGATCAAATCTGTCTCATCCTTGAGATAATACACTTCCTTGATCATTTCTACAGCCTTTGTAGTCTTGTGCTCGTCGGTTGCACTTTTTCGGGCTCTAGTTTCCAGCAGGCTCGGCTAAAATCCGCTAATCTGGGGATCGATCCAGGATTAATTTTAGCGCCTCAAGCCCTATCAAGCCCTATAAAACTTCTCAGGCCCACTGAAAGTCCCTGGTAAGAATAATCTCCACACTTTCGTACTAACCACGCTATAATATAAATACTCGCTAAAATAGCCTATAAAGTACCTGTAAATATAAAACTAAAGGATCGATCCAGGATCGATCCTGATAGGATCGTAGCCGAGCCTGGTTTCCAGCCTCACCTCTAAGTGAGGGATTTTGTCCTCTGGACATATCCTTAAAAGCACTTCGCTTTCCTGATCCGCACGCCTGATGATGACCCACAGGTCTAGAAAGAAATGAGCAAAAGCCGCAAGAAAAGCGGCATCAGCTCCTCCAATGAGAGTTATGTGTTGAATATCCTGCTTTGAAACCTTACAGAGTCCAACAAGCGCAGTAGCCAGATCTTGTGGTTTCATTATCCCGCGAGATGGTTTGCGTCTCGTATTCTTTTCTGGTCTTGAGGCACGTGCTCCAACATTGCCAGCGATTCTCGTGTGCTCACCAAGCCGCATGAATATCCCCGCATGTCCTAAGGAGTCGAGTGCTTCATTGAATCGATCTTGGCCTTCCGCGCCCCATGTAATGGTGGTTCCAAGTAGCTCCGTAACCACCACTGTTGCCGGATCAATACCAGCTTGAGAGAGGCGCTGGAAAATACCAAGTGGAGCAGTCACCATCACCTTGACAAGGTCTACCCAGTTGTAGGAACCCGTCTGCGGGAAGTTTGAACCCCCACTCGAATTCGAACCATCACGCCTTGCTACTACTCCATCACTTCGCTCACCAAGCAAGAAAGGTGTAGGGGCCATATCGAGAGAAAGGGGTTTTCTTAAAAGGGTCATTCAATATGGGCGAGAAATTCATAAGATTTACTAGAAGGAGCATATGTGTCAGTTGGATATCACGTGTCCCCCCTCTCCATTAGTATTAGCTGTTCTGAATGGGGATTAGGGTGGTTCAGCTGTATTTAGGGTCCCTGAACGGCCACCCACTTTGCTCCTTAGACAACTTCATCAGGAATATCAAAACCCTCATATTTCAAGCTTCACTACATGCTTGTTCAACTGCTTTAACTGCAACTGTCAATATGAGACTTGGTGAGATACTCGGATTGGAATTTGGGTCTTAGGAGCCCGATCGAGCCTACTCGGCGCTAATGATAGTCACGAGTTATGAAAAAACAGCCTCTCTGCTCTCACGTCTCAGCTAAGCCTCAGAAGTCTTCAAACTCCACACGATAATGTTAATAAGTTATGGAATTGATGCGTATTATTGAGAAAGCTGAATCGTATTGTTTTTTATCGGGCGCTTCAATTGCAGGTAGATATTTACACCTTTCGTTACTCAAGTAGATTTATATGCCATCTTGACTGAGAAGGCGCATCCGTCCACTCTCTTCACAAATCGCAGTACAACCTCAATTGTCTCTGTCTTCTTTTGAGTGGTGGCCGCCTAGCCCGTTTGGAAACGAAGAGACTTGAAATGAGTACGAAATTGTACAGTAAAATTGCTTTTGAAGCAAATACTGCTGAGTAGAAAGCACATCTTGAGGCAATTTATCGTAAGTCAACCCATTCGCTCTGCAATTTGCCAGCTTTCCAAAACTCCATCCCCTCGCCCTTCATGTAGCCGTGCACGAAGCATTCCCCCATGTACATATAGCAATCGCTGAAATCCTCAAAACGATGAAGAGTGTAGAGCGTTCGGCCTCCGAACAACAACCAGAGCTCACAGCCAGGCAATGGTGGTGCTCCATATCCAAGGTAGCCATCATTGGTAAGAAACATTCGATAGTGCCAGCGTATGATCATGTTGTCGGCAAGTAGGTCGTCGGCATTATGAGCCGAAACATACTTTTTGAACGATTCGGAAAGCCTCACGACATCTTTTTCAGAGGTCGCGTCTGACTTACCCGTTGTGAAGGGTTGTGCGAATGCCTCGGCAACGCACCCGGGCCCTTGGTAGTTGGTGAGGTCGTTCTTGACCTCCTCAAAGAGACCAGCGAAGCCTAGGCTATAGCCCGCATAGTATTTGAGGTTGTTGTAGACCTTTGCAACGGTACCCAATCGTACCCCCTTTAGGACCAGACTACCTGATGACGAGACTGGCCCTGATTGAACAGCTGAATCATAACTAGTTGCCAAATTTCTTGTTTGCCATTCAGTGCTAAGTGAGGAGTAGCAGGGACTGGTCTGGTGAAATGGTGGGACCCACGTTGGGAAAACCTCCTGCTCGTTTGTCGCACGTGAAGACATGACTTCTAAGTAACGTGTGATGTCGGTTATTCCTAGCACATCAAGTCCACCGTCGCCATAACCTTGACCACGCGGGGCAGAAATAAGTTGCCGCACAAGGTCGATGTAGGTCTGCACGACTGTTTTCCGGTAGTCTGGTTTAATAAGGGGATATTTTTCCAGATTTTGCCCTTCTTTTGAAAGGCCGATGATTGCGTATAGTTTGTCCCTGGGATCGGTTGCTTTGAAAACCGAAAAAGTGCTTAAAAGGTCGAGAAGGGCAGGTTGATGGTCCGATATGCGTCTACTGAGCATAACGTTAACGTACACGCTCAGCACTCGGATTAGAGTTTGCCAATCATCGTACGTGGCGGCATATTTTCTGAGACCGAATACGACGGCTGTCATCACTGAACGATAGTAGCTGACTGAATGATCTCCGATCATCACGATAGAGTCTAGGTCTTGGGAAACTTCCTGGATAATCCAAACACGGGAGAACCATTCCCGTCTGAATAACCACCAAACGGCTTGCCAATCTGCATGATCCCTGGGTGGTAGTCTTTCTCGAACTTTCATTTGATACACTTCTTCATCTTCAATCCAAATGTTTTGTTCCGCAGCTATCCTACTCTCATATTTCATAGACTCGAAGGTGGAATTGATGATTGAAGTTGCCAAGGCGGCCTGGCAAGCCTCATCCTGACCCAACCAGACCACAACATGCTTCGCTCGTGAATAAATGTCTTTCATGAACGAGACTTGATGAGATCGTTTATCGAGATTATTTTCATTGATGTAGAGTGTATCGTACCAGCGGAAAGAACCCAGTAAGTCGTCCATCCCCGGCAGATTCTCGGGCTCGCTAAGACCCTTCCACCGCTTACCAACCAGACCTATATTAAGTAGCGCCGAATGAACCTGGTGAACTTACCTCGTAAATTTCTTCCTTTATAATTTTGTATCCTTACTAATAGACTTTCCCCCAATATCTATAATAATTATACATTATTATCCCTTTATGTTTCTCGGTTATATATTATAGCTTTATTAAAATTATATTAATAAAAATTATTAGATATAATTTAAAATAATTATATTATAATTAATAACTTTATTCAAGATATAAAAGTCGTTTTTGACACCTTTTTTAAAGATATAATTATGTTTTTATATTCTTCTCGTTTTTTTTTATACTTTATTTTTATAAAAAAAAATTATTATATATTTATATTTAAAAGTTTATATTTTTTTTTATTAATCTTTTAATTAAGTTTTTTAATAATATTTATTTTAATTTATTTAAAAATAATTCGATATTATTTTATTATTATAATAATTCCGTTAAAAAAATAATTTTAAAATAAAATAAAAAAATAAAAAAATAATCAAGAAATTTAATTAAAAGTTATTAAATATTATTATAAAAGAATAATAATAAAATAAATAAAATAAGTTTAAATTTTAATTTTATATTTTTATTTAATATAAATTATAATTAATAATTATATTTTATAATTATTAAAAAGTTTTTAAAATAAACTTAAATAATATTTAATTTAATCTTTATTTTAATATTAACTTTATAATAAATAAATATTAAACTTTTTTAAAAAAAATTATTAAAAAATAAATTATTATTTTAATTAATTTTTTATTTTAAATTTAAAAAAAATTTATTATTAAAATAAATATTATTATTTTTAAATATAAAAAATAAAAAGATTTTTTTAAAAGAAAATTTAAACGTTAAAGTTTATAAATTATTTTAATTAATAAAATTAAAAATTTATTTTTAAGATTTTTAAAATTAATTAAATATTAATATTAATATTATTTTTATTTTTTAAATATTTAATAAATTTATATTATTAAAATAAAAAACTTAAACTTTATATTAAATTAATAATTAAAAAAAATAAAAATAATAATAAAAAATATTATTAAAATTATAAATATTATATAAAAGTAATTAAATATTATTTTTTATATATTTATTATTTAAATTTTTTTTTATTTTTTTTTTATTAAAATTAATAACTTTAAATTAAAAATAATTTTAAATTTTAAATTTAATTAAATTTTATTAATAATTATATAAAATTAAAAAAAAATTAATAAATTTTTTTTTAATTATATTTTAAATTTTAATTATTAAAATATATTAAAGTAATAAAAATATAAAGATTAAATAATAAATATAATTTAAGTTATTTATTTTCTTATTATTTTTAATTTTAATTTATTTTTATAAAATAATATTTATAATATTTTTTTTTATTTTAAATATTTATTTTAAAAATTTTAATATTTTTTTTATTATTATAATAAATATATTTAAATTAAATATTAATTTAATTAAAATATTATTTTAATAATTTAATTTTTAAAAAATAAATTATTTATTATTTTTTTTATTTAAATATATTATTTTCTAAAATA
>Ga0302221_10000950_pt1 | contig 19253 bp, 8 predicted proteins | sample II_Palsa_E2_1_FD_193517 | JGI IMG/M metagenome (GOLD analysis project Ga0302221, IMG submission 193517) | Peat permafrost microbial communities from Stordalen Mire near Abisko, Sweden - II_Palsa_E2_1 | ecosystem: Environmental > Terrestrial > Soil > Palsa > Peat permafrost | place: Sweden... | reverse complement strand
ACATACTTCATATATTCATAAGATTGCTGCACAACAATATCAAAAATTTGGCCGAATTGTTGAGTTTGAAGATTTATTGCAAGAGGGTAAAATTGGTTTAATAAAAGCTATAACAAAATTTAAACTTGATATGCAATCAATTAATCCGAATGATAATTCAGTCGTAATAAACCAAAGATTATTAACTTATGCACACACAAAAATACTATCAGAAATGCAAACTTTGTTTCACAAATCTAATGCAACTCACATTCCTGCTCATACTATAAGAGCAATTCATTTTAATGTAAAAAATCCAGGTTGTAATACCGAAGAAAGAAAAACATTGGCAAAAAGAGCAATGAGAGCCGAATCTTTGGATTCATTTTTCAACTATGAACACAGTGGATATTTCGCCAGTATATATACTGGTAATGAACCAAAATTTCGTGATAAGACCATTGACCCAACATTTGAACAAAGTATTACTCAAATATATTCTCCTCAAAATCAAAAAGCCATTCAAATGCTTACAGATATAGAATGGAAAATTGTTAAAATGAGACTTGGGTTAGTAGAAGGTGAAGATGGCGTTACAGCTAAATCACCATTTATTGCGGAAGAATTGAATTTAACAGTTGAAGAAGTTGAAAAAAGTTTCAAGAAAGCCAAAAGAATCTTAAGTAAAAATCTGGAGAAAATAACATAGAAATATCTCTTGAAAGGAGAATGATATGACACTTTATTCAAAACGCTTTATCGCATTAACAGTGCTTGCTTTTATAGCTTCCTCAGTTTGGACTATAGTCGATGAAATGGATTGTCAAGTACAAGCAGAAAATGCAAAAAATAGAAGGCTAAGAGATTTACAGAAAATAACATAATAAAAAGGACTACTAATTAGTAGTCCTTTTTATTTTACCATCCATATCTTTTTAAAATAACTTTTTAGTTAAATATAACGCTACCATCTCCTAGGACAGATGAAGCTAATGCTGAACCAAGTGTGAAAACACCGCCACCATATCCTCCTGCTAAGGTCATTCTTGCGTCACCAAAGAGGCCTTTTTTCTCTCCTTGAACCATTAAGCCTTCTCTACCTTGTCCAATATCGCCCTGTGGATATGGGTTTCCCAAATTACGATTGAAAGGACCTTTTTTATCTCCTGATTTCTCCTTGAGACTATCTCTCATATCTCCTTGTGCATATGGGCCAGGACCACCGAAGAGACCTTCTCTACCTTGTCCAATATCACCTTGTGGATATGGACTTCTTGGGCCACTCTCTAAGAATTCACTACCATCTTCTCGTGCATATGGATTCATTTCTGAATTACTCTGTATACCATCTCCTTGTGGAAATTGAGTCATTCCTTGTCCGCCATGAAAGCCTTCTTTATCATGCCCTAATTTAGATGAAGCCGATTCTGAGTGTGTAAAAGAACCTTTTCCTTTTACTTTTTTATCTCCTGGGGCACCCTGAAAACCTTCTGCAACATATCCTTGTGAATATCCTGCTTCATGGCCTGCATTGCCACCTGAAGCAAATTGAGTTGCAGAACCAGCTTTGAATTCTTTGCTATCTCCAAATTGACGTTGAACGCCAGAGTCTCCGCCAGAAACACCTTGAGTTGCACTATAAGCAATCAATTGCCCATTAACTAACAAGTTAGCTAATTCTTCTATATCATTAAGATATGGAGATACTCCATCTGAATTAACAGAATAAAGATTATCACTTCGAAAATGTGTATGACTTAACACGCTATCAAGATAATTGAATGTAAGATATTTATATGAATTTACAAAAAACGTTCCTCCATGTAAAAATCCTGGTGCTAGATTCATGCCAGAATTATTATAGAAAGCAACGGAATTGTTAGCTCTTGCGGCACTGCCGAAAGTTACAATTGACATTATGTTTCTCCTTTGAGATTAGATTGTGGATGGTGTCCATATGAAATAGATATTGAAGTCCAAACAAATAATAACAATATGACATTGAATTACATAGTATGTCTCCGAAGAAAATAGAGACTGCACGTACTTTGGCTCGGGTGAAAATGCCATTTACCAGCCCCATCTATTGCACTAAATTGAATTTGATTCATTTTTTTAATACATCTTCCATCTATAGCAGATGGAGGAGGAAAATGGTCTAATGCAGTTATATTTGTATCTGCTATTTGGTCTTGAATAGGTGGAATTATTGGAAATCCTTTATAATTGTTGGTACTAAAATTTAATAAAATTACTGCCAAAATTATAGAAATATAATTTTTCATAATAATATGCCAGCGAAATTGGACAAGTATATTAGTATATTATGCTTCAATTTTTAATTTGTATCAATATCCCAAGGCAATCCAACTAACTTGCGAAGAAACATTAGTCGAACCAGTATTTATTAATTTAACTTCAAAACTTGTTTTATCAATCGCTTCCGATTGCGTAACGGGAAAACCACCAGAAGAATTTTTGCTTTCTGTAAGGACGATACAAGATTTTTCAAAAGCTACTGGAAATTCGATTGTATTTGAAGTTGCCGATTTTTTGCTAACCTTATATGATTCAGTTGAACCCCATTGAACTAACAAAGGTCCAACTCTCATATAGCTATTTTTGCCAAGGTCTTCCACATGTGACGTATCAACATCAATAAGTTTCAATAAAGGCCAATGTGTATAGAATCTATCTAAACATGCACCAACAAATATTGTTTTTGGGTCTTGTGCTTCCAAGAAAACATCAGAAAAATTACCAACTTGTAATTTATTATTAGAATCAATGTAAACATATTGATTTGGTACTACAGTAATTTCTTGTTTTGGAATTACCCCTAAAATACCATAGGAATTTTCACCGGATATACCTAAAATATACAAATTGTCAAGAACTTTAAACTTGTTGGTACCCTCTTCATAGGAACAATTTCCAGCTAATAAAATATTTGTTCTTTTCACCAAAAAATCTAATTGGCTTTGCGCTCCGCCTGACATATCGTTAATATAATCTACTAAACTACCTTGAAATTTATGTGAATCCTTGAAAGCTTTAACGTCACTACCAAATAGCTTAGATGGTTCGACATCATGACCAGACATTTCAGAAACACCTGGTACGGGATTAGCAATATCCCACATTGAATGCCATCTTCCATCAGATGGGTCAATAATACCTAATACAACGGTTCTTAAAGTTAAAGTTGTACCATCTGGTTGAATTGCCGCATCAGCCAAATTATATATCACATTTCCAATATCACTATCCAATGCATTTTTTGCATTCATAGTTAATTGTTGAACAGGAACGTAAGTTGCTACTGGTAGATGAAATTGATTATCCCATTGCTCTTGGAATTGAACATAAACATATTGATTTGGATACGCAATCATTTGTGTCCCTGTAGGAACATAACCAAACCTACCATCACCCAAAAATACATTAATTTGACTTATAACAGTTAAACTAGCAAATGCCGTTGGAGTTTGTGCAACTATTGCTACAGCATTTGCAATCAATGTATTACTTTCATATACATATCTCGCTTGAATTGGTTCACTAACTGCTTCAGTTAAATTATTTGGAGCAGAATATAAACCTGATGCATTAATTGTTCCATCAACTAATTCTCCTCCAGCATTTCCATTTACAAAAAATGTAGAAGAACTTGTCACATCTGTTTGTACTCCACCAATAGTCAATAGCACTTGATATTGTTGTGTTTGACCACTAGATAAGTTTACATTTGCAGGACTTAAAGTTACAATAGGTTGGTCAGTAAGGGTAACGGTTGCACTATCTGATAATACAGCATTTTCATATAAATCAAGATATGCAACAGTCACGGTAACAGTATTTGGTGGTTGTACTGGTGGTGCAGTATATAAACCAGATTGTGTAATAGTTCCATATGTAGCATTTCCTCCAACAGTTCCATTAACACTCCAAGTAGTATTACTATTGGTCGTTATATCACCATCATTAATGGTTCCTAGATATAAAGTTGCAGTAAATTGAAAAGTAGTAGTTTCTGGTACCGTTTGTACCGTTGGAGAAATAACAACTGTATCTGTCTCAGCTATACTAAAATTAGAATTAGTACTTTCTCCACAAGCTGTGATTAATACAATCTGCGCTGGACCTAATACAAAGATAGGAGTCGTAACTATTACAGAAGTATTAGTCCATGAATTAATTGTAGTGTCATTACCAGCAATCCACACCGAACAGTTAGCATTTTGGGTTCCAAAATTAGTTCCATAAATAGTCACTTGAGAACCAGGAGCGACCTGTGTTGGATTCACGCTTGTAATAGTTGGTTGACCATTAACTGTAAAAGGAATTGAAGCAGGAGTATGAATGCCATCTGTAATTTGTAAGGTAGTTGGTCCAGTTGCAACCGATGGTATCGTAACAGTACAAACTGTATTGCTAAGAACATTAATAGCCGCAGGTTGACCAGCTACTTTTGCACTATCATAAGTTTTATTGAAATAATTTCCAGTTACTGTAATAGCATTACCTATACATCCAACACTTGGAGTGCTAGCAGCATTAATAGTTGGACCATTAGCTGGAAGCATTGGAGTCAAAGTTATTGGTTTGTTTACGGTCAAAACAGGATTATCAGTAAATCCACCTCCACCTGAATTATACGAATCATCAGTCATAAATATCGCAGAAATATCATTAAGAGTAATCAATGTTGTCGAAGCATTTGGATAGAAAATTATACGAGGATAATTTTGCCCATTGTAACTAACAGTATCCGCTTTAGCTGATTGCATACCTGTATATCCTGATGCAACAATACCATTATTTGAGCCCGCAGTTGCTTCAGGAGGAGAAAATACTCCTGCTCCCGAATTATTATCTGGTCCATAAAACCAAACAGGGTCTTGATTTAAATAAAATGCATTGCCATAAGATTCTCTAACTAATACATATTCACTTCCGGCTGGAATTGGAATGGCAGGAGTATTAAATTGAGTGGTGACGGTTCCTACAGTAGTTGGAGTAATTGAATTAGTAGGAGTGTTAGTACCCCATGTTTGTGCAATTAAATCAAAATATACCTTGTTACTTGTAGTACCAACACTCCTATCAACGGCATTAGAACCACTAGCAGTAAAATCAAAACGATAAGATAAAATTGATATTCCTGATTGACCAGAAAAATTACCCCAATCGGCACCAAGCACTACAACAACACACATTACTCCACTGGCATCAGAAGCTTCCGATAAATAATATGAAAATTCTGGATAAGTATGACTACCTCCAGTGAAATAAAAGGGACCTGCTCCGAAGGCATTACCCGGTGATACTTGACTATAACTTCCTGTAGAACCAGCATTAAAAGCAACACTTTCCAATTCTGTGTAAGTTGGAATTGGTGTAACAGTTTTAGCTTCTACATCTTCTGTTGGTAAATCATGTGCAAAATCACTTCTAATTAATGGACCATTTTGTAAGTTTTCTGTTGCTGAAATAACAGAAAGCTGTCCAGAAACTGACGTGCCTCTCCACAGCTCTCTAGAGAGAGAATATTTTACTTCTTGAGTTAAAATATCTATTTCTTTTTGAAGGAAAGCTACTGCTTCTTCAGTGTAATTCACGATGTTATTTAATTCTTGGGCAGTAAGGTCCCATCCTTCAAAAAAAGGACTATCAAGATACTCTGAAATCGTATTATATGTACTAGTAGCATTATCATAATATTGATACGTAACTTGCAAACGACTGAACCCAGGCTCAATCCTACTTAATGTAGAATTAATTTGAAGCACACTGTAAACATCATTACCTGGAGGAGTACCATAGACTTGTGAAGGTAGGTTGAGAACATAGGAATTACTAGGAAGGTTAATTTGACTTGAAATTGGATTAAAAATAAGGTTTCCGCTAAGGTCATATTGGGGAATTTCTGAATTGGGGAAACCGGCTGAAGCAACTTCGCTATTTCTCGCAAGCTGATTGCCGTATAAAATAGCAAATGTGCCATCAGAGAGTTGTCCATATTGAAAAGCAGGACTTGGGTCAAATAAGGTTATAATTGAAACAATATTGCTCACAATATAAGACAAATTGTAGGTAAGAATTACAGAAATGATATCACCTCATTTTTTAATGATATTTGGTATTGTTGCAATTTCTTTAGATAATTTATAAAATCTTCATAAGGCATCTTTAATTTTGCAGCATTACAGCTTTGACAACAAGGCAGACAGTTTAGGAAAATATAACCTAAATCATTATCTTTTCTATCTATGCCTTGATGAAAATCTTTGGAACGTATTCCAAAATTTTCAGGGTTAGCATCGCAATAAAAACAAATCGAGGTTGCCAAACAATAATATTGCTGCTCCGTTAAAGTGTTTTCCAATTGTCTTGTTTTAGAAGAGGATTTTTTTGCTTGAAAATTACTCTTTTGCTTTTTCAATAATTCTTCTGAAACTTCTATAAAATCATAATTAAAAAATAAATTATTGTAATTCTTATTACAAATTCTTTTTATCTTTATTAACCAAGCTTCTAAGGATAAATTTAACTTCAAACCATTACAAGTGGGACAACAAGATACACAATTTTCTTTAGTGTATCCGCCGCGAGCTATTACTTGGTCTAAACCATTTCCGAAAAATGGTCCGTTATTGTTTTTATTGTAATAAATTTCCCTTGGTTCACAATCGCAATATTTGCAATTTTGAATTACTATTTCTCGGCAATCTTCTTTTTCTAACCCAAAAAAACATTTTCTTTCCTCGGCTTTTCTTATATTGTTACCAAAATACAAATTAAAAGAAGCTTCGCCTTTCTCAAATTTGTGAATACAACCACAAGATTTTGTATTACCACTTTTTACATTATTCAATTCACACTCAAAACTATTTCCACAATAACATAAAATTTGAGCTATTGTTATTGTCTGATTCTCATCTTCATTTTCATTTTTAGGGAGCCAAGTATTTAAAATTTTCATACCATTATAAATTTGACCAATTTCTTGTTGGCGAAGTTCTTCATATTTGTTTTTCATAATTTCTCTTTGCAAACACCCACAAGATGTTGTATTTCCACTACTTAAAGCATTTCCTTTAATATTTTTAATATTTCCACAATCGCATAAACAATAATAAACGGCATGTCCCCATTTATCATTAGGTCCTCTTCTAACCACTAATATTCTTACAAACCTCTGTCCTGTCAAATCTCTAATACATCCACAAGACTTGACACCATGTTTTCTAGTTAAACTATAGCTAAGAATACTTTCTCTCAAAATAACACCAGGATTGCAAGCACATTCGCAGAAATAATAAGTTGCACCTTTTCTAGATAAATCTCTATGATGCACAAATAATCTCCCAAACCTAATACCAGTTAAATCCATAAACTTCATAATTCTTTGCCAAATTTCTTTATCATTTCAATAATTCCATCATGTGTTATATTTTTATTATCAATTGATTCTATTTCATTTGTAATCTTCAAAAAATTCCAAGTAGAATAAAAATTATCAATAACAACCCCTATTATTATAGTATCTGGGTCTATTTTTTCTCCAAATTTTACAATTTTTAAGTCATTTTCATTATAATATAAAACTGAATTATTTGGAATTTCAATATTTTCTTGTTTTGATGTAAAAACTATATCAAATTTATTTTCTGATGAATTAAATTGTATTATCTTAATTGGAGTAGTAATATTCAAAGTTCCACCTTTATAATTTACACTGCCAGTACATATTGTTTGAAGATTTTCCACCACAGATTTATCATTAATTTCAATAGGTTTATTAATTTTTTCTTCAATAAAATCAGTAATAGCTTTTGGCTTTTCTATTGGTGATTCTTTAGTCTCTTCCAAAGAAGTCGGTTCATGAGTAAATACACACAAATCTGTTTGAGTGGCTATAGTATTATCAATCGGAATTTCAAATGGCACTAAGTCCCACATACTCTGAAATCTGCCCGAAGTTGGGTCACAAATACCAAGTACAACAGTATAAGGTTGACTATAAACATTTGAAAAAGCTTCTACCAATCCAGTTCCACTTGTCCTACTTAAGGTACCTTCATTGTATAGTCTATATGACAAATCATTAGCTTGAGCACTATCAAATGTCATAGGCATTTGTTGACTGGAACCATTTACAAAAGCCCTAAAATAAGTATCTAAAGTTTCATTATATGTGGCAAATAAATACTGTCCAGGTTCTAAGGAAATAGATGTACCAACTGGAATAAATCCGTTTCGACCATCACCAAAATTTATATTGATTTGACTACCTACTGTAACTTGACATACTCCTGAAGTTGTTACCGTTTGGTCATATGTTATTACAGAATATCCAATTAAATCTAATGGTGCATTCTCTGGGGGCGCAGGGACGGCTGTGTATGCTGCTGAAACTGTATTCATCTTGAAATCAAAAGGCACATATCCTAGTGGAGGCACATATAGACCAGTTTCATCAATTGTTCCATAAATTGCATTTCCATTTTGTATATCATTAACACGCCAAATAGCATTAACTGTTTGTGGATTAGCATTATTTATATACATTTGTGCAGTAAATTGTGTCGAAGGTCCAGGAACAGTTATTGTGGCATTATCTGGAGATACTCTCAACATATAACAACCCTCGCTAACAAGCGGTGGTGGTGGAGGTGGTATTACTACAGGTAAAGGAGTTATATCTAGTCCAGTTGAGCCTGTAAGAGGTTGTCCAAAGTCATTATAAGTTGCCTTAATTGAAACTGGATTAATACTTGGAACACTTGCTGGAGCTTGGTATAAACCATTAGAATTAATGGTTCCGTAAGTTGAATTTCCACTTTGTATATTATTAATATACCAAGTAACTGAACTTGTTACGCTTTGGGTTGTGCCATTAGCAATTTGTAAAGTACAATACATTTGTTGTGAATGAGTCGCAAGCAACGTTGAATTTGCTGGTGTAACGGTTAATAATAATGGATAAAGTGTACAATTATTAGACAAGGCTAGTGAAACATTCGTATTAGAAATTCCCGTAGAACCTATTATTTTTACGGAATAAGAAGCTTGCTGAGTTGGAATACTTGTTGGTATTGTAACAGAAAGTATATAATGAATACCATCAGAAGAACTAGGTGCGCCAGTTCTTGGCAATATTTCATTATTATTGTTTCCAGAAAAGTAAGCCTGTGCATTAGATGGAAAGTAAGTACCATTGATATTTACAACTTGACCTGGACAAATTGAACCACTAGAATTTCCAGAAACAATACTTGTAATTTGAGGTGGAGGAGGAGTTGGAGGATTTAAATTCAATATTCCATTGCCAGAAAAATCGCTAGATGTTAAGGAAACACTTCTGTAATATCCTGCAGGGTCTTGGTATCCTGGTAATCCAGAAACTCCTTGCATTGCACTTATTGTAACCGATGTTACAGAGTTCGAAATATAAACAATGCTTCTGTAAAAAGAAGTGCCGTCTGAAGTAGTTATTAAATCTGTAAGAACATCTGGTAAAGCTCCGCCATTTGATGAAACATACTGTTGTATAGGTAAGCTTTGATTGTTATTATAAGTAATGAATTGAAAATCCGAATCAAATCTATAATATCCAGACATTGTAACTATGGATAGCAAATTACCAATATAACCGTAATCTCCTGGAAATGTTCCCGCAGTTCCAGCCGATTGCGATTGAAATGTAAATGCATCATCAGCAGGTGATTCAAAATTGACACCCTTATATGAATAAGCTGATAATAAAGAATCCATATTTTGCAATGTGTTAGCAAAATTACTTAGCCAGGTTAAATAACCAATGGAAGCCTTGGTTTTGCTAACATTATTAGATAAAGAACCTCCAGATGCATTCAGTGTAATTCCAGTAAACATACCGGATATAACGCTGGAATTATAATAATCTTCTCCGACCATTAAAACAAGACATCTTTTTCCGTTTGAATCTGTTGCTTGTCCTAAATATGCACCAAAATTTGAACCAGTACTGGTGCTATTACCAAGTTGTCCACCAGGCATATTACCATAAAATGTATCAGAGTAACCAGAAATTGGAGTTAAAACACCAGGGGCTCCATAATAGGAATTTGATGCACCAGAATTTTGATAGGCAACACTTCTGTAATATGCTTCATCAATAACATAGGATGCATCACTAGCGTAAACATTTTTTTCACTCACTTGTGATAAATCTTCTCCAGAACTTGTTCCTAATGGCACTATTCTAATAGTTCCAAATGCACTTTGACCATTATAAATAGCTTCAATCGTTAAAGTTTGATTATTTGGAACAACTGATGGAGCTTGATATAAACCACCTTGAGTTATCAAACCAAATTCAGCATTACCAAAAAATACACCGTTGATGTAATATACTACATCAGAATCAACCCTAACACCATTATTATAAACCTTATATGGCTGAGTAAAACTTGGTTCTAATAAAACTGCAGAAGGGCTAATTGTTAATGTGCTTGGTTGTATTGAAATGGTTAAGGAAGCTTTGGAATAAAGTTTATTTGTATTGCTTATATAATTTGCAACAATTCCTATGCCATAAGTATATGCTGCTGAAATGGGTGCAGTAAAAGTTCCTTCACTATTGATAAATCCATGAATTATTGTTCCAGCGCCTAAATTACCAGTAGCATCTTCAATTGACCAATTTGGAGAAACTGGATTACCATTATAGAGTGCAGAATATGAAACTGTTTGTCCTCCAGTAATTAGGTCCATAACTGGTGTAATTGCAAAGGTATCCGTATATGTGGGTGCATTAATATTTAATAAAAATTCAGTAGTTTTATTATTTGAAGTGGATAGGACACAATATCCCGAAACTACATTATTAGGAACTGTAAAACTTACCGAATTAGGACTCCAAGATTCAATAGTGGCCGATACAGCATTACTGAAAGTTACAGTACCAAGATTATATCCAAAATTTATTCCATTAATAAATATGGTATCACCAATGTTAGCAAATTGACTAGAGGAAACTGATAAATTAGTTATTTGAGGTAGACCATAAACTGGCAATACTACAGATGGTGTTAAAACTTTACCCTTATTTACTACATATAAACTGAAATCGTAAGTCATATTAGCAGAACTTGGTAATTGTGTAGTGAAAGTATTTCCAGAAGCAGATATGGTTGTTAATGGAAATCCATTGATAAATAATGTATCTCCTTGGTTAATATTTTGACTCATAACTACATTAAAAGGCACTCCAGCATAAACTGCCGATGGAGATTCGGTAATTGTATAACCTATTGATTTTTTAAACTCTTGTGCAGGTCTTTGAGCCAATTTTAATTGAATAAATTTGGAAGTCAGTTCTGCCTTTGGTACAAAAGAAAGCATTTGGGCTGGAATAGGGGGTTGTACATTGGTCGAAATCGTTGTAACAAGTTGACCAGTAACACTTAATCCTTTCAATTGCATGCGATTTAAAACTTGGAGAACATCTTTCTCTTGAATATCAATTTCTTTTTGTAAAAAATCTATCGACTCTTCAGTAAATTCCACTATCTCTTCTAATTCACGAGGATGCATATTCCATTTTGGAAATTGTAACATGTCCAGATAAGTCACTTGTGGATTATTGTTTTGGTCGAGGTAATCAACTCTAAGTCTACTTAAACCAGGTTCAATAGGAGCAATATCAACATCAATTAAAAGAACCGTATAAGAATCGGTAATTGGATTTGGAGCTTGACCTGACAAGAAGGAAGGTAGCACATAGGCATAAGAATTGGCTGGTAAAGAAAATACATTAGGAGGGTCAACGATGGCAAAAGGAGAATCTACAGAGTGTGGAAAACCGAATGACGTTATACTTGTATCCCGAGTTAGATTCTCGGGCATAATAAATACTGGATAATTTGCATAATCGAAAGTATTTTGAAACGCAGGAATCATAGGATATAATGAAATCACTCTCAATATCTGAGTTGCTAATTCGGGAAGCGAAATCGGTATTACCGTAGCCATATTAAACTACCACCATTAATGATTTTTGAAATTGTTGAAGTCTTTTTAAATATTCAATAAAATTATCATAAAACATATCAGATTTTGCTGTATTACAACTATGGCAACAAGGAAGACAATTTAAAAAAATATAATCTATATCATTATTTTTTCTATCTTGTCCTTGATAAAAATCTTTAGAACGATTTTTTTGAAAATTGTCAGGTTTCATATCACAATAAAAACAATTAAAAGTAGCTAAATAGTAATATTGTTGTTCTGTTAAAGTATTAATTTGATTTTTTGTAGTTCTTTTTTGTATCCTAAAATTACCTCGTTGTAATTTCAATAATGCTTTGGGTACTTCTTGAAAATTATAATCGAAAATTAAATTGTCATAATCTTTGTTTTTGATGCGTTTCAATTTAGCATTCCAATTTTCTAAAGATAAATCTGATTTTAAACCATTGCAATTCCAACAACAAGGTACACAATTTTCTTTAGAATAACCGCCTGAAGCGATAATTTGGTCAACACCATTTCCAATAAATGGCCCATTCATTGTTTTATCATATTGAATTTTTCTAGGCTCAATATTACAGTAATGACAATATTGAAGTACTATTTTTCTAAAATCTTCTTTTTCTAAGTCAAAAAAACAATTTCTTGCTATAGCATTTCTTTTATATGTATAAAAATACATATTCAAAGAAGCTTCACCTTCTTTGAATTTTTTTATACAACCACAAGATTTCGTTCCATGATTTTCACTAGTCAATCTTTCGGTTTGAATTGATTTCTCCAAAACAACATCAGGATTACAATTACAAATACAAAACCAAAAGACTCCTTTGCAAGAAAAATCTCTTTCAATTACAGTTAATCTTCCAAATTTTTGACCTGTTAAATCTACAAACTTACCCATAAAAGCTCCTAATACGCTATATCTGCTGTCGTACCACTAACAGTATTTTCTTTTCCAAATGTTTTATAGGTCATATATGTATCACTTGCTAGCAAATTCACTACGTACTCGCTATACGTTGGGCACACGTAATCCATAACCTGCTTGTAAATTGAAATACTATTATCATCAAATCCTATATAACTAGTCGGTAAAACACTAGTTGTATATCCATAGAAAAATACTGAAGTGTCCGAAATGCCGTATGGGAAAACTAAAACCTTTTGATTTGGCAACACGTCTAATTGATTTATAAGCGTTCCAATAATAGATTGAGTCTGCGGTGAAGTGATATTTGATAGTATTATAGAACAATTTGCTACCGATTGGTAAATTAAACCATTTACGGTATCTATACAATTCGCCAAACTAACGTCCCCATATTCATCTTGCGAGAAAGTTAAAACGCCATTTATTAAATATATAATAGACTCTGAAGATAAAATAATATTCGCCAATCCTACTGAATTTTCTATTGGATTTGTACTGCCAATTAATAATCCTCCAGTGTCAATTTCATCTACATTTAAAAAACCCAAATATTCCAAATTAGGTTGAGGATTTTGAGGTGCTGGCAAGGTCCCAGAATTATTAGTAGAAAATAAATTTCTTATACCGTAACCAACATCTGCCGGTTCACTTAAAAATGCATAAGGAATTACTATTTCAAAGAAATTTTTTCTCCAATGCACGTTCTGTAATGGTTGGTACAAAGAATATTCTGTGCCATTCACATTACTCAAAGTCTTCAAAAATGTTTTACCTACGCCACTTAATCTTGATTTGTCCCAAAAACTATTTTTGTTTAATGATAAATCAATATCTTTACCTTGGTTAACAGTAAAGCCAGAAGCAAAATATATCTCTAAAATACCCGTATTGATAACAGCATCAACAGGTAAGGAAGAAAAATCGAATTGCAGATAAGCAATTTTTTCAGGACTTACATTTAAATATCCATTTTGTATAGCTAAAGCACCAGCAGTTTGATATGTACCAGCAGAATTATTGGTTAAAGGAGGTCTTCGATAACGTAGTGGAGGACCTGGTAAACCAATTGAATTTGGTAAATCCGGTATATAATTTTGACTCACATCGGTTTCAAATACTGGAGGAACCGTATTTCCTTGTACATCAAGGATTGGGTTTCTATCGTAATATTGACCGGCATTTTGTTCTGTTTGTGGACCATTCGAGGAATATTGATTTGTAGCTTGGTCATAACCACTTGATGCATATTTAAAACTATTACCAGCTAAGTAAAAAGTTGTTCCAGATTGCACAGTATCTGGATGCTTACCATCTACAAAATTTGCATATCCACCATCATCAATTTCAATAACTTTTTTACGTATTTGTTGATTCGAACTGGCGAATGTAAAATTCGTAATCAATCTAGTTGGTTTATCAATAATTTTATTAGCCGTTGTTCCATAAAATACTAAACCAGCATATGAATCGCCTTGTATTTGTAATGCAAATCCATTATTATTTGGTCTTATTACATTTACTGGTGCTCCAGAACCAGTAATAAAAAATTCTTGATTCGGAAGAATAGAAACAGATATAAATCCATACTGTGGATTAAAAAAGTTCAAAGTTGTATTTAAATTTGGTTCTCCTACAAGTGGTCTTGACAAAACGGGATTAGTTAAAGTACTCAAAGCATTCATATCTCCAAGTGGAGATAATTTACTTCCAATTATATTGATGTAATCATTATAATTTATAAAATAACCAGTGAAAGCAGGCGATTCATATTCTTGCTCATATGTTGCATTATCTGGGTCTAATCCATGAGATTCTATATTCAGACCTGTAAATACACTCATAATACCATAACTAATTACATTATCAACCAATCTATCAGAAAATGCCAAAGCTGTTGGATTGGCGCTAGGTGTAAGTGCAGTTGGTAAAATATTGAAACTCCATGTTGCTGTTACAGATTGTTGATTTCCAAGCGGTAAACCAGCTATTTGAACTAAGAAATTGTAATTTTCATAAGTGCCAGCAACAATATCTGGAGTTATTGCAAGAGCAGTAGATGCAAAATTAGCCGAAACTTCAAAAACTGGTGAACCAGTTCTATACAAACCAACCGGAATTCTGGTATCCCAAAGAGTATAAAAAACTACACCAGTAACAGTTTGAACAGTACCAACTAAATCTGCAAATCCTACAATACTATTGTTATTAAAAATTGTAGTTGGTTTTCCATTATCATCAAGTAAAACATAATTACCATAATTTGGTTGAAAATATCTCATACCATTAGATGAAATCATTGGTGCTACAGTTCCAGTAACAACATATTGACTTGTACCTATTTGATATGACATTCCTGAACCAGGAACAGTGATTAGTGCCTGCATTACAAAGATGCCAGAGGTAGATTCTGCATTAGAATTTGGATTTGCTGGTGAACGAAGCATTATTTCGCTCATCAAAACGGTTTTACTAAATGAAATTTGACCACCAATCATGGTTGTTACATATTCATAACCAGTAACAGTAATTAGTTTTGCAAATGATGTTTGTGCTAAAGCTGTTGGTGGTAGTTTTGCTGAAGATGTTGTAAAAGGAGAATCTTCCGGTTGTATAGCACTACTAGTATCGGCATCATAATACAGTGATGTTATACCTTCATTATTTGAAGCATTGGTAGATTCATAATTTCCATATACACCTGCCTGGGTAGTACTTACTGACGCATATGAATATAAGATAAAATCATATGGATTTGTTGGCATTTTTGTTTGTATATTATTAACATTTAATGGCGATAAATTGCTCAAATCTAATTGAATTACAAATTGCGGTAATGCAGGTGTATTTGCTGGTAATATACCGGCATTAACCAAATTAGCACCAAGCCATTGTGGATTACCATAGACATCGTTCTGTCCATTATAATATGGTATATTTGAATTACAATTATATCCATTTAATAATTCACTTGGTAATGCATACATACCATTAGTTAATAAAAATTGTGCTGTTGGTATAGCAAAAAAATCTCTGCCATATTGCAACGGTCCAAAACTTCTATAATTAGTTGGACCATTCATATTATATTGTTGTGCATACCAAAAAATATTGATATTCGTAATTGAATCACCAGGATTATTTAGAAAAATATAATTATAATTTTCATATAAAGCAAATCCACTAACTGGCAATGTTCCAACGCCAGAATCATAATTCCAATTTATGATTCCACCCGTAGGCACATCTATACCAAGCCTTAATTGTCTAGTTATTTCATTGGTAATATCAAATCTAGTAACATTATTTAATGTTGTAATCTGTTCAACAACTGGAATATCTAAAGAAATTATATTTGGTCTTGTATTATAAGTAATATTATCTGGTGTCCATGACTGTAAAACTCTCTTAACCTCTACATTAGGTGGTGTTGCTGGATACCCTTGATATTGGCTATCCGAATTAACTGATTCAATTATTCCACTAGCTCCATAATTATACGTTAAATATTTTGGAGTAGTAAGATTCAGGCTATTCTCAAAAACTCTGTAATCGCTATCATTCCATGCTTCTGCAGTAATAAAAGGTTGTGCAATTAATGCTTCAACCATATTGGATATACCTGCAATAGTTGGACCGAGAAATAAAGATTGATTTATACCATAAAGTATTCTTCTATATTGATTATCACCCCTGAAAACTTCCTGAATATATTCAGGTTGTTCCCATCTATCGAAAATAAATGTAGAAACTGGACCTATAATATAAACTTGAGGATTAGTTTTATATATATTATTTACTGCATTTGCATAAAAAGCACTTACCGATTGACTAACGGTTGAAGCATCCAATAATGCAACTAAATTACCAGATAAATCTACCAATTGATGAGTACATTGAGGATTTGTTATGACAGTTGTTGGTTGTATAATTCCCTCATATACCGTTTGCATATTTATTGGAGGAGTATTATTTGTAATAATTGGACTTCCAGATGAATCAAAACCTTGTACATTTTGTACAGGTAAAATTGATTCAACTTGTATAAATGTATTGATATTTTCATAAAAACTAACATAAGTAGAATCAATTACGCTACCACCAGAACGAGGAAATTGATATAATGCTCCGAAATTATCATAAAGTCCATCTCCAAGAATTTCATTTGAAGCTGCTCCAACAAAACCGGAAGCTCTGTATTGCAAAGTATCCACTGCAGCAGTTTGAACATTTATAATCATACCAAATCTCGAAGTAAATTCAATAAATACATCTGTTGTGTCCGCGCCAACTATATTAACATCAAGCGGTGGAATAGTAAAAGGTATACTAAACTCAATTATATATAATCCAATACCACCAATTTTGAAATATCCTTGTTCTACATTTGGGCTATAAAGATAATTATTTGCTTCAGATTGTTGCAATGTTTGTTTGGCAGTTTCAAATTCATAGCCACTACCATACAATAAAGCATAAACGCCACTGGTTTCATTATGGGTCCAATTAGTCGGAATATTGCCGAACATTTCCTTTGTTAAAGGACTAGGATTCAAGATAGAAATATTAGCAGAAAAATCAGCTTGTGAATCGTTCATCTTAGTCCTTTCTTATCTTGAAAATGGTGAACTAGAAAAATTAATTACCAGATTTGGATTTAATATACCAAATTGGAATAGGTCAGTGGCGGCTGGCGTCGTAGTGAATTGAACATTTATCAAACCAGTTTGGCTATCTGGTCCACTAACAATTGTATAATCACCTATGGAAGCGGAGGTTGTAAGCATTAATGCAACGCCATTTTTATACATAATAGCTTCTGTTAAGTCTGTAATACCATCAGGTAATTGGGTTGCATATTGTGGTATTGCTGTTGCTACTGTAGTTGGATATGGCTCAACTGGACTGACTAAAGAAGGTGCCAAAGTTAAATAGCTTAAATTGTTAGTTGTATCAATATCATTTTGAATTAGATTCAATATTAATGCTTGACCATTAGTTGGTAAAATAGAAAAACATAAAATTAATGTAGAATTGACGCTATCAAAAAATGGATAAATATTTGTATTCCATTGAGCAGCATAATCTAAATTATCTTGAATTGGTATTCCTATATTTAAACTTTGAGTAAAATTAAATCCAGTTTGAGCATTTTGATTATTTGCATTAATAATATCTGGTTTACCAATCCATAATCTTGCAGCAATAGGATAAGACATCATTGAAGAAGATGGGTCCACTTCCCAATAATAACCTAATGGAGATATTTCACTTTGTATAGATGGAGTTAAAAAGGAAGAACCAATTGTTGGATACAGTGTTATTTCAAAACTTGTGTCCAAATTACTTAAAGTCAAATCCAAAATATTTGTATCTTGCATAAATGTTGCTTCAATTTGTTTCTCAGGTAAAGCTTGTGTAATACTCAAATCATCAAACATATTAATAAGATTTTGCAAAGCAGTTTGATAAACAGATATTGGATTGGCACCATTAACAGCAATTAAAGTTGCAGAAATATATAAAGGAATTGGATTTGCTTGTTTAAATAAAGTATCTGCAGTCAATTCGTCATGAATATCATAAGCTGCTTGCGAAGCGATGATTGTTTGGTCATAATTGTATGATATAGTATATGGATTTGTTGGCGGCGCATTAACCCATTGCAATTGTTGATTTGATTTAATACTTCCTAAATAAAATTGTTGAACATCAATAGGGTCGTTAATAATCGTATATTCAGATTGGTCGATTATAGATGTTTGACCTGTTAATGGGTCGAAAACAGTTATTTGATTTATAGGATTTAAACTATATAATGGTTGCATTAAAAAGGAATAATTTTGTGCATTTGCAGGAGCAGTTTCAGTTGTAGTGGTACCAAAATATCCAGCACTTCTTTGTGTATATACATCAACAGTATAAGGACCACGAGATTGTGGATTATCTGGTGTAACAAAAAATGGCTGACCATTGATATCAGGTATATCCAATACTGTATTTATAATACCTCTTGAAGTATTTAAATATTGACCAGTGACATTATATGGTATTCTTAATGCAAAATTTGCATCACTTTCTTGGTCTAATCCACCAGTTGATGGGTCAATATTGTAGACAGCATCTGCAAAATCATAAGAACTTTGAGTTATCGTATAAGCTGCCACATTAGTAGTGGAACCAGGATTTAAAGAAATAACTGATAAAGTTGCCTGTGTTTGACCAGGTTGTAAAAGCTGATATACTGTATTAACAAAAATAATCGAAGGATTATTCGCATCGGCAACGGTATAAAATTGGTCTCCAATATTACAAGGAGTCG
>Ga0302221_10000949_pt1 | contig 19270 bp, 11 predicted proteins | sample II_Palsa_E2_1_FD_193517 | JGI IMG/M metagenome (GOLD analysis project Ga0302221, IMG submission 193517) | Peat permafrost microbial communities from Stordalen Mire near Abisko, Sweden - II_Palsa_E2_1 | ecosystem: Environmental > Terrestrial > Soil > Palsa > Peat permafrost | place: Sweden... | reverse complement strand
AACAACTAAAAACTTATGAATAAATTATCTGGCCAATAACTATAAATGAACAGTGATTAATCATGTATGATGTTATTTATATTAACATAGGAAAGTCAAGAGCTAATTTGGTATGTGTTTATATAAATATATTTATAAAACAAAGGTAAAAATTTTGAAATTTAACAGAAAATAAGGGATTTATATATAATAAATGTATTAATAATACATTTTATAAAAAACCATGAAAATGACGTCTCATACTTAGCTTTAAAAAGTACACGTACAACATATACAATAACTCGCTTAAATATGTCCAAAAAACTCCTAGCAAAAAATATACTTTATTAAAAATGAACACAATAGTAGTGTATAATCACTAAAATGAAAAATTGAGTTTGATGATGGCTCTGAATGAACGCTGTCCAAATGCTTGACACATGCTAATCGAACGTCTAATTTTATTAAATTTAATTAGAAGTGGTGTACAGGTGAGTAAATGATAACCTAGCTGCCTTAAAGTAAGGCCAAAATCCCTTATAATAATAAAGAAATAGAGAATTTCGCTTTAAGATGTTAGCGTATATCCTGGAGGAGTATTAGCGTAAGCTAGCTCATGTTCCGGCAGTCGAGACTGAGAGGTCGATCGACCACATTGGGTCTGAAAAAAGCCCACGGCAGATAGTACAGCAGTGGGGTATATTGGTCAATAGCCTAACGGCTGAACCAGCAACTTGGAAGAACGTATAACGAATAAGTCGTATAAAGTTCTAGGTAGAAGAATGATTATGACAAATTTCTATCTATAAGTCTTGACCAAATTACGTGCCAGCAGTCGCGGTAACACGTAGAAGACTAGTGTTATTCATCTTTATTTGGTTTAAAGGGTACCTAGACGGGAAATCAAGCCATAATGGGGACTAATTTTCTTGAGTTTTATGTGAGAAGGGGCGAATTTCCGGAGGAAAGTTGATATTTTGTGATACTGGAAGGACGGGTAACGGCGAAGGCAACCTTCTATGTAAAAACTGACGTTGAGGGACGAAGCCTTGGGTAACGATAAGGATTAGATACCCTAGTAGTCCTTGGAGAAAATTATGAATGTCATAGGTTAGTACAATAGTCAATATCATTATTGATTAGTGTAACCACCCCTGCACTAATCTTACTGTTAAGCATATATTCTAAATATGAATAGGTTTAACAGGAAGCAATAATTGAGACTTATATGTTTAAGTATGTTAAAATAACAATTAAAGTAAACCATATAAACTTGGCCTATAAATGAAAGTGCAAGCATTCCACCTCATGAGTAAAGCGGCAACGCCCAAATTGAAATCATTAGACCGTTTCTGAAACCAGTAGTGAAGTATGTTATTTAATTCGATGATCCGCGAATAACCTTACCACATTATGCATTGAATAATATTCAATTATTACAAGCGCTGCACGGCTGTCTTCAGTTAATGTCGTGAGATTTTGGTTCGTTCCATAAATTAACGAAAACCCTTGCTTTATTTGTTTTAATAAAGTAGTTCTCCATTATAAAGGATAAGTTAAAAGGGACTAAGACAAGTCATCATGGCCTTAATAGCGTGGGCTATAGACGTGCCACATATGCCTTTACAAAGGGATGCTATATTGTGAAATGGAGCTAATCCCCAAAACTGGACATAACTATTCGTGAATTGTAGTCTGAAACTCGACTGCATGAATAAGGAATTACTAGTAATCGTGAATCACCACGTCACGGTGAAGTTTATCTCAGATGGGTACTAACTACTCGTCAGGCGCTGAAAGGAATATGTGCAATAAGTTTGGTTACATTTTTACTTTATTATATTTAATTAGTTTTATACTCGTTTTTATGTAACTTTCGTATGCGTGATTCTAATTGGTGTTAAGTCGAAATATGGTTCGTGTAATGGAAATTGCACGGGATTAATTATCTTTAAAAATTTAAACTAAACATGGTATGTTATTCCCGTGTAACATAGTATTTTTAGCCAGTAAAATAATAATACTATGGTATTATTGTTTTACATTATCTTTAGTGGTTAGGCAAACTTAAGTTTACTTTGGTTCAACTCCAAAAAGATAATAACATATTATATTGTCCGTTTATAAACAGATATTTTTATTATCCTTAAAAATTAGACGTTTATTTAATATTTATTTTGGTTTTATATCTTTAATATTTTCATTTAAATTTTATACAAAAGAAAAGATTTAATAATAACTTTATGTCAAATCTCTATGTTTTATATGAAATGTCTTTTGGTTATTCAACAGGCTTTTTAGATATACTTGCAATATTATCAATATTTCTAGGTATATTCATCATTGTAACTAAAAATCCTATAATATCCGTTTTATACTTAATATTGTTATTTTCAAGTATATCTTGCTATTTAATATTTATAGGTATAAAATTTATAGGTATATCTTATTTGTTAGTATATGTAGGAGCTGTATCCATATTATTTTTGTTTATACTAATGTTAATTAATATTAGAGTATCAGAACTTATTAGCGATACAAATAATAATTTACCTTTAGCTTTAATAACTATAATTGCATTTTTTATTCCATTTAGTAATTTATTACCGGATGCTAAAATTAAATTAAACGTAATGGGATTTGAGTTTAATAAATTATTACAAGATGTAACTAATACTAAACAAATATCTTATGTAACGTCTAAAAATTGAGATGGTAATTTACTAGATAGTACAGATATTATGAGTATAGGTAATATAATGTATACAAGTTATTCTATTTGATTACTAATAACATCTATTATACTTTTATTGGCCATGGTAGGATCAATTGTTATTACTATTAAGCAAAAATATTAACCAAACTTTTGTAATGTACTTTATAAAAAGAGACTTTAGTTTAATTGGTAAAACATGCGACTTTTAATCGCTATAATATGGGTTCAAATCCCATAGGTCTTAAGGAAGGGTCCGTTTGTTGGTTTACGGGTTGAGCTGTAAACTCAATAGCATTAAGCTAACGGAGGTTCGAATCCTTTTCTTCCTATTTCATTCTTATTAGCTCAATGGTAGAGCATGATACTTCTAATATTTGGATCCAAGTTCGAATCTTGGATAAGAATTAAGCCAGGATAGTTTAATTGGTTAGAACATTAATTTCATGCATTAATAATGAGAATTCAAATTTCTCTCCCGGTTTACAATGGCTATAAGTTAATGGTAAACTGTTCGTCTTCCAAACGAAGTTTGTCGATTCGATTTCGACTGGCCATAAGTCAACTTAGTTGACAATATTTTTTAATAAAGCACTATATAGTGCTCATACTTTCTACCGACATATAAAGAAAATTATGATATATCTAAATTTTTATAGATTACTTTACTTGGAATGATTAATAAATAAATAAATAAATAAATAATAATATGGAAGAAAAAAAACCTTATAATGATGATGACATGTACGATGGAATAGAAAATTTATTTGAGCCTAATATTGAATCAGGAGAATCTCAATTAGATAATCCATCAAAAGTAATTCCTGAAAATATAGAGTCAGACGATGAAAATACTTATGAAGGAATTACCGAATTGTTCGAAGAAAATTCTGAAACTGTATCAAGATTTAATGATGATAGTATATACGAAGGTACTTCAGAATTATTTTATGTAAATGATGATATAGAGGAGGATAATAATTATAATCTACCAGACGATAATTCTAATGATAATATTTCTAATGATGATAACAACTCATCTAATGCTACAAATGATAATCTTAATGCACAGGAGGATAACTCTAATGATGTTACTTATCTGGAGGATAATTCTAATGAGCAGATTAATAACCATAATGATGATATACATCGTGGATTTTCAGACTTGTCTCCGGAAGAACAGTTACATGCATACCACAATCCCGGAGCGTTTGCTCGAACTACAGAACAAACCCGCGAAATTAGAAGACTAGCCTATGAAGAGCGTATAAGAGCTAATATTACACAAGGAGATGTAGATGCAGATGGCTTGAATTATCCAGGTCTATCGGATATAATGCTTGAAACTTGTGACAATACTATCGATGACTATGAGCCTGATTGAAGTGATAATTTATATGAAATGTCTCAATTATTAACAGAAATCGCAACTCGCCGTCAAGATCTAAATACAAATACAAATCCAATAACTGTAGTCCAAGAAGTAAGAAATATGGGTATGGCTGAAGCTTACGATTTCATGATTGAAATGTGTATTAATGTCTATCACTTAAATTTACCTGAGATTTTAGGTTAATAGCTTTGGCTTATATCACTTAAGTTTATCTTATCGTTTAGGTTTACGAGTTAGCCTAATCTCAAACAAAAAAATAGTTAATAATTTAACTGATAAAGGGTCTCCTTTAATCTATTTCAACTAGCCATAGTCTTATCAACTACGTTGATAATATAATACATTTCTAGCTTGTTTTTTAATAATAAATATAATACATAAATTTAAGTGTAAATAAAAAATAAAGTAGATTGTAGATTTTAAACAAAAAAGTTAAAAATCATAATATATTAAATTTTACCTATATGATATAATGCATTAAACCAATGAATAAAGAATACTTATTTAATTCATCATTAATTAAAAAAAAATCTTTCTCTACACCAATAGCACGTGTACGTGCTTTTTCTAGAAATCAAGTCAACTATTGATTTTGTTTTAGATAAACAACAATAATAAATGCCCGACATAATGGACTCTGATGGAGGTAAATAAATATTTAATCTTAAATGATCTATTAATGTAAGCTATTATTTTATTTATAAATTAATTTTCCCAGGTGCTTTAACACAATAATTGTGTCTTTTTTACTTGATTTAATACAAACTTAATTGTATCTTTTTTACATATATTTAATATAAACTAAATCGTTATATATAGTGTAAATGTATCTATTATTCTTATAATAGATAAAGAGTTAGTAACTTAATTGGTAGAGGGTCTCCTTGTCGAGGAGATAGATGCCGGATCGAAGCCGGCCTAATTCGTCAGGAAAAGTTGCTATTGGTAAGGTAAGATATTTGCTAAATATTGTGTATTTTTACACTTAGATGTTCAATTCATCTCTTTTCCGCTTATGTTAGATAATATGTTTATCACATAAAAAGAGTATAGTTTAATTGGTAAAATAAGAAGCTTCAAACTTCATGTTTTCAGTTCAAATCTGAGTGCTCTTGGTATTAAATTTTTTTATATTAAACAATATTACTTTAATGCAAAAATATATTGTAATAAACTAAAAATTAAAATTTTTAATAAATTTAAGAATGTTATTAAAAAAGGTTCCTTAACTTAATCGGTAAAGTATACTTTTGATAAGAGTAGGTTTGGCGTTCGAGTCGCTGAGGAATCAATTGCTAGATTTATACAGTTTAAAAGAGAATTGACCGAGCGGTTTAAGGTGGTAAGCTTGAAACTTATTTGGTCATAAGGATCACATCCGTTCAAATCGGATATTCTCTGTTCACGGGTTAGAGCCAGGTTGGTTAGGCGTCTCATTTGGGTTGAGGAATTGTTATGTTCGAATCATAATAACCCGATTCTATTCTTTTGGCTTGGTATGCCGGCAGATATGTTAGGCGTTACATATAGAAGAAAAATCTTTATTTAATAAACTATGTTTTTATTACTTTTAGTTTTAATACCATTAATCGGTATATTCATTTTATCGGCTGCTTTAACTTATAATATTACAGCACGTAACACAAAATTGTTAAAAATTACAGCTTTAGCTGTAACAATTGCAGATTTAATTATATCTTTAATAATATATATATTATTTGATTGTAGTAGTAAACAATTCCAGTTCGTCCAAGAACATTATCAAATAAGCTATTTTGATTTTTATTTAGGTGTAGATGGTTTGTCCATATATTTTGTGTTGTTAACAACCATAATAATACCTATTTCAATAATATCTAACTGAAAATCTATAAAAGAAAATACAATAATTTTTTTGATAATAATTTTATTATTAGAAACATCTTTATTAATAGTCTTTTTAGTGTTAGATATATTATTATTTTATATTTTTTTTGAAAGTATATTGGCTCCTTTGTTTATACTAATAGGACTTTATGGTTCAAATGAAAAAGTAAGAGCTAGCTTTTACTTTTTCTTATATACATTATTAGGTTCATTATTTATGTTATTATCTATAATAACGATGTTATCTTTAATAGGATCTACAGATTTTGATGTTTTATCAAAAACTAATTTTTTGTATAGCACTCAATTGTTTTTATTCTATGGAATTTTCATAGCTTTTGCTGTTAAAACTCCTATCATTTATTTAAATAGTTGATTATTAAAAGCCCATGTTGAATCACCTTTATCCGGTAGTATTATTTTGGCAGGTATTGTTTTAAAGCTAAGTTTATACGGTATTCTTAGATTAATTTTACCTTTGTTACCTAAAGCTTTTATGTATTATACGTATGTAGTTTTTTTGATCGGTGTTTTAACTATTATATACGCGAGTTTAAGCACGCTTAGAACGATAGATGTTAAAGAATTAATTGCGTATTCATCTGTATCACATGCAGCTGTATATCTTATCGGTTTATTTAGTAATACTTTACATGGTATAGAGGGTGGAATTACTTTGGGATTAGCACATGGTTTTGTCTCATCCGGCTTATTTATATGTGCAGGTGGTGTATTATACGATAGATCATCCACAAGATTAATAACATATTATAGAGGTATTGCTCAAATAATGCCTTTATTTTCTATACTATTTTTTATTTTATGTTTAGGTAATTGTGGTGTACCTTTAACATTAAATTTTTTAGGAGAATTCATGTCTTTATACGGTGTTTTTGAAAGATTACCCTTAGCAGGAGCATTAGCATCTCTTTCAATCATATTTTCTGCAGCATATACTATATTTATGTTTAATAGAATAGCTTTTGCCGGGTCATTTTTTCTTTATTTTTGAGAAAATTATATACCAGATTTAAATAAACGAGAGTTCAATATTCTTTTAGCTTTAGTATTGTTTACTGTTATTTTTGGTATATACCCTGCTGTAATACTCGATGGTCTGCATTATTCTACTTATTCTGTTTTATTCACATTTGACAGTTTAACCTAAACTTTGCTTAATTATCTTCAACTTATTTTGTATTACCGTAAAAGTAATGGGAGGGAGGGTGGTTTAGATATAATTCCCTGCAAATTAAAAGGATCCTTTTAATTTGCAGGTTAACTATGTGCTAGTTTGAGTGCAAATCATAGACTTTTATGCTATATGTCTAATATTATATATGGGCTTTTTTATTACTATTATAAATTACCTTAATCATGTAATTTATATTCAATATACTTAATTTTTAATATAAAACAGTGTTTACTGTTATTAGTTTCTTTTTCAATAAATTATTATATATTAATAATAATTTATTGCCTAAATAATAAAAAAAACAAATTAAAAACAAACTAAAAATGATATTAACTTTTCTTCTATTATTACTATTTTCGAACGGTTTAACTATAAGACCTGATACATCAATTTTATATTCTAGAATAGGATTATTAATAATATTTTATGGTATTATATCCTCAATGTCTAGTTTTTTTATAACTTATTTGCAAAAAGGAATAGGTCTGTACGGTGGACTATTCAACGTGACACCTATAACGCATAGCTTTCAAATCTTTATTTTGTTACTATGCGGTATAATATTGTTAATGACAGGATTTTATCCGAGAAAAAAACATAATGGTGAATCAACGTCCTTATTGGATACCTTTTCAAAAAAAATAAAAGAATATACAAGTATCATAAATAAAGTATCAGAACAATTTACTATTATAGAATATGCATTAATAATAATATTTGTAATAACAGGTGCAACACTTTTATTAGCATCAGGTGATTTAGGTTCTATATATTTATGTATAGAATTGCAGAGTTTTAGTTTATATATAATATCAGCTATGCATAGAAACTCCGAATCTTCTACTGGATCTGCTCTTACATATTTTTTATTAGGAGGATTATCATCATGTTTTATATTATTAGGTATAGCATTAATATATGCTAATTCAGGTTTAACAAATCTAGATGGTATATATTCTATAATTTCAGATTCTGAAACATATTTAAATTTTTCTACTTGATACATGCATACATATATATTTTATTCTTTTCTTTTGATATCTGTTGGCTTTTTATTTAAAATAGCTGCTGCTCCATTTCATTGATGATCTCCTGATGTATATGATGGAGTACCCACAATAGTTACAACTTTTATAGCAATATTTGGTAAAATATCTATATTAGTACTTTTTTTAGAATTATCTCACTATACTAGTACACTTATATATTCAATGATACAATTATATTCGTGAACTGTAAGTTTATCTATAAGTTGTTTTTTTTCGCTTATAATTGGTACTGTTTTGGGTTTAACACAAATAAGAATAAAAAGATTATTAGCTTATAGTACAATATCTCACATAGGTTTCATATTGTTAGCTTTAATAGTTCATAATATAGAATCATATCAGGCTTTTATATTTTATATAATGCAGTATATTCTAACAAACTTAAATGCATTTCTTGTTGTAATTGGAATAGGTTTTAGTTTATATTTGTATCATACAAATGTATCAGAAAATAACAATTTATCAGAAAAAAATAATTCACCTATACAATTAGTTAGTCAATTAAAAGGGTATTTTTCTATTAATCCTGTATTAGCTTTGTGCCTAGTTATTAGTATGTTTTCATTTGTAGGTTTACCACCTTTAACTGGATTTTTTGGTAAACAGATGGTGCTAACTAGTGCATTGGATAATAATAATACCGTGTTAGTTATCGTTGCGGTGTTGACTAGTGTTATAGGTGCTGTTTACTATTTGAGCGTAATTAAAACAATCTATTTTGATAAAAGTGAATATAAAAAATCTTATATTTTTGTCCAAGTTTCACTTTCAAACTATTTATCTATTAGTTTAGCGATATTAACATTAGCTATTTCACTTTTCATATTAATGCCCAATGAACCTTTAAATTTATGTAACTTACTAGCCAGTTCTTTAGGTGAAACTACAAAATTGGATTTTGATCAAATGGAATTATATAATTTTTTTAATGATACCTCGTTATCTTATTATGCCTATCAATCTAAAGATTATTATTATTATGATCTTTTACTAGTATCAATATGTTTATGCTTGGCACTACCAGCTATATACATATTTTCAACATCTATATCTGAAACTATACCTAATATAGATAACAAATTAAAAGATAAATCAGAATTAGGGCCTAAATCAAAATTGGATATAAAACATAAAAAAAAAGAAGAACCCCGTATAATAAATATAAAATATACAACCAAACAAAGAGGTGCTTATAGTTTTAGAATACTTTATGATAATAATCAAACAAGTGGTCGAAGACTATGAAATACATATGTCACACGTCACCCTGATATAACACAAGAAAATATTATTGTAAATGGCCAACAATATTGAGGTATTAAATTACCTCAATCTAACTTAACTCTTGCTCAAAATAATTCTAATAATTTTCGCTTTACACAACATAACATGCAAGATGGTATTTGAGTCCCTAAACCAGTTGGAGCGGTACGTAGACTAGCTGGTTTAATTACTTTAAGAGGAGATCTTATTTTAGCAAACGGGCAAATAGCTATATTAAGTGATACTAATCTCCGTTTGTTCATTCCAGGGGGTATAAATAACTGTTAAGTATTATAATTTCAAACTATAATACTATTTAGTGTAATACAATCTTTCAATTGTTTTTAGTTTAAATTTAAATAACCTACCACCTATTTAACCTAAAACTAAGGTTTATCTTAAATTTTTACCTTTTACATTATTAGAAAATATTTTATATTTGAGGATAAATTGTAAAAACTGTACATTAAGGATATTAATTAACAGTGTAACTAATATAATAACATAAAAAATATGACTAATTTAACTCGAAGTCAATTTCAAGCTCATCCTTTTCATTTAGTATCACCTTCGCCTTGACCTCTAAACACAAGTTTGTGCTTATTAGCTACCACGTTTAGTGCTGTGTTAAGTTTTCAAGGTTTTATAAAAGGTATTAATTTATTAACTATAGCTCTTATAAGCGTTGTTTATTGTATGTCTCTATGATTTAGAGATGTAATATCAGAAGGTACTTATTTAGGAAATCATACACTAGCAGTACAACGTGGTTTAAATATGGGAGTAGGTTTATTTATAGTATCGGAGGCATTGTTTTTCCTGGCTATATTTTGAGCTTTTTTTCATAGTGCTTTATCACCTACCATAGAATTAGGGGCAAAATGACCACCTATGGGAATAGAAGCAATTAACCCTTTTGAATTACCTTTACTAAACACTGTGATTTTATTATCCTCGGGTGTTACAGTGACATATGCACATCATTCTTTAATACAAGGTAATAGAAGTGGAGCATTATATGGATTAGTATATACAGTTATATTAGCTATAATATTTACAGCATTGCAAGGTATAGAATATACAGTATCTTCTTTTACTATATCAGATGGAACATATACATCATGTTTCTATTTTGGTACTGGTTTCCATGGTCTACATGTTATGATAGGTACAGCTTTTCTAGCTGTAGGTTTATGACGTTTGTTGGCTTATCATTTAACTGAAAATCACCATCTAGGTTTAGAGTCAGCAATATTATATTGACATTTTGTAGATGTAGTATGATTATTCTTATATATTTCTGTTTACTATTGAGGATCTTAATAAAGCACACTTTACATAAAATGTTTTAAATTAAATTTTTGTTAAAAATACTTCTATCTTAAACATATAAAATTAAACAAATAACCTAAAAAAATGAATAATAAATTGAACACAACTATATGTCTAATATACTAAACAAGGTGTTACTTGAATGAGCCTTAATAGATGACTGTTCTTTTCCAACTAAGACCCCTGAAGGTGTAACAAAATTAGATAATCCTGAACCTTGAGGCTTATTCTTTCAAGATAATGCTACACCTCAAATGGAAGCCTTAGAAGAATTGCATAATAATATTATGTTTTACTTGGCAATAATAATGTTCGCTGTAACTTGAATATTTGTGTCTATAATATTAAATTATACCAAATCACGTATATCTAATAAATACATGAACCATGGTACGCTGGTAGAATTAATTTGAACTATTACACCAGCCTTAATCTTAATATTAATTGCATTTCCCTCATTTAAATTACTTTATTTGATGGATGAAGTTATAGATCCATCTTTAGTAATTTACGGTGAAGGCCATCAGTGATACTGAAGTTACCAATATCCTGATTTTACAAACAACGATGAAGAGTTTGTAGAGTATGATTCATATATAATACCTGAAAGTGATCTAGAGCTAGGGAAATTGAGAATGTTAGAAGTGGATAATAGGGTTATTATCCCTGAATTAACACATACACGTTTTGTGGTAGCGGGTGCAGATGTAATCCACTCATATGCTTGCCCATCCTTAGGTATAAAATGTGATGCATACCCCGGTAGATTAAATCAATCATCTGTATATTTAAATAGAGAAGGTAGTTATTTTGGTCAATGTTCAGAAATATGTGGAATATTACATAGTTCTATGCCAATATCAATACAATCTGTTAAATTGGGTAAATTCTTATATTGATTGTACGATCAGATAGGATCTTAATAAATTTATCACATAGCTTTTTTAACAATAAATATAATACATAAACTTAAGTAGATATAAAAAATATAAAAAATAGATTATAGACTTTTATAAACAAAAAAGTTAAAAATCAGATTAGATTATATATATCTTGATATGAAATAAACGAATAAAAATGTTAAATATACAATCACTTATTGCAATAGTTGAAGTAATACTTGTAGTTGTACCGGCATTATTAACTGTAGCTTTTGTAACAGTAGCAGAAAGAAAAACCATGGCTAGTATGCAACGAAGATTAGGTCCTAATATTGTAGGATATTATGGTTTATTGCAAGCATTTGCTGATGCATTAAAGCTATTATTAAAAGAATATGTTGGACCAACGCAAGCTAATTTAATTCTATTTTTTCTTGGCCCTATAATAACTTTAATATTCTCATTATTAGGTTATGCAGTAATACCTTACGGGCCTGGTCTTACCATAGCAGATTTAAATCTAGGTATATTATATATGCTAGCTGTTTCTTCTTTATCTACATATGGTATACTATTGGCAGGTTGATCAGCTAATTCAAAATATGCTTTTTTAGGATCGTTAAGAAGCACTGCTCAGCTAATAAGTTATGAATTAATTTTAAGCTCTGCTATATTAATAGTTATTTTGTTAACGGGTAATTTAAATTTGACTATTAATGTGGAAGCACAAAAAGTTGTTTTTTTCATTTTACCCTTATTACCTATATTCATTATATTTTTTATAGGATGTATTGCAGAAACAAATAGAGCTCCATTTGACTTAGCAGAGGCTGAATCTGAACTGGTTAGTGGTTTTATGACAGAGCATTCAGCAGTAATATTTGTATTCTTCTTTTTAGCCGAATACGCAAGCATTGTTTTAATATGTATATTTACTAGTATTTTATTTCTGGGTGGTTATTTAAAAATTTTTTCATTAGATTTTATAGTAAACGTATTTTTTATTTTTGATATTATAAATATAGACTTTTTTAATATCATCTATAGCGGAACAAATGTTAATTTTTTCAATGTATTACTTGACGGACTAATTTTTAGTTTAATGTTAGGATTAAAATCTTGTTTAATGATTTTTGTTTTTATTTGAGCCAGAGCATCTTTACCTAGAATTCGTTTCGATCAATTAATGTCTTATTGTTGAACTATATTACTGCCTATTATTATTGCATTTATTATACTAATACCTTGCGTAGTATACAGTTTGTCTTTAATTCCTACTAATTTTTATTTAATATAAATAATATTACACTAACAAAAAATGTCATAGAAAAGTTTTCTATAGCCCACTTTATAACCCATTTAGGGTACTGATATATTTACGAGAATATTAGAATTATTTACACATGCCTCAATTAATACCATTTTTTTTTGTGAATCAAGTAATATTTAATTTTTCATTACTTTTATTCATAATATATATGTTTACTAAATACGTATTACCAAGATTTGTACGTTTGTTTAAAACGCGTTTGCACTTAAACACCCTGTAAGATATGAAATTGTTAGTAAATAGATAATCTCGATTATTTTTTTACAAAAATCTTCAATTTAACATGAAAATACAATCTAGGTTATATTATTATTTTTCTATTATCTGTATATTACTTGGATTTGATTTATAATACAGTAACATTATGATTCTTAGGTTTTTTATGATCATTTTATCTAGTATACTCTGGAATTGGTTTAAAGCAAAACATAAATATAACAACCCTATATTATTTTTAATAGTATTATTATTATTATGCACATTGTTATTAATAATTGGTATTTTAATGATACGTTTTAATACACATATGCTTTTATAAAGTTTTAGATCAAATTTACATAGTCTGAATGAAATGGAAATCAGTAAAAAAAAAATATTGACGGGCTTGAATACTTAAAAAGGTTAATATATTTAGGTATTATCCTAAGTATAATGATATTAATATATATCATTATACTTAAAGGAGTAGGTAGTAAATGGTTTACCATTGGACTGCAAATCCTTATGAAGAGGTTCAATTCCTCCCTATTCCTTGTTTAGTTCTTTTAGCTTAACTAACATAATTAAACAAACTTTAAGCAAGCCAAAAATTTAAGTTAAGCATTTAAACACAAAATTAATTTAGATATAGAGTAACCCTTCGTATAATTAATCATTTTTATTAATGTATACTTTGAAGGATCCTATTATTTTATACACAAGTTAATCTATAATATATATAATGAAATTTTCACTAATCTTGTTTTTAATAGGGATTTTAGGCTTTGTTTTAAATAGGAAAAATATAATATTAATGCTTATTTCAATCGAAATAATGTTACTATCTATAACACTTTTAATATTGATAAGTTCACTAAGCTTTGACGATATATTAGGCCAAACTTTTTCTGTATATATAATAGCTATAGCCGGAGCAGAATCTGCAATAGGTTTAGGTATACTAGTAGCTTTTTATAGATTAAGAGGAAGTATAGCAATAGAATATAAATAATGTATCTAGCTTTAATAGTGCTCCCAATATTAGGATCAATAGTGTCCGGCTTTTTTGGTAGAAAAGTCGGAGTTAGTGGATCACAATTAATAACATGTAGTTGCGTAATAATAACAACATTTTTAGCTGTAATAGCCTTTATAGAAGTAGGGTTAAATAACATACCGGTTACAATTCATCTATTTAGGTGAGTAGATGCAGAAACTCTTAATATATCTTGAGGATTCAATTTTGATTCATTAACAGTTTCTATGCTTATACCTGTACTAATTGTATCTTCTTTAGTGCACGTATACTCTATAGGGTATATGAGTCACGACCCACACAATCAAAGATTTTTTAGTTATTTAAGTTTATTTACTTTTATGATGATAATACTTGTAACCGCAAACAATTTTTTATTAATGTTTGTGGGTTGAGAAGGTGTGGGAATATGTTCTTATCTTCTAGTAAGCTTTTGATTTACCAGAATAGCAGCTAATCAAAGTTCTATGTCTGCATTTATAACAAATAGAGTAGGTGATTGTTTTTTAACTATAGGTATGTTTGCTATATTATGATCATTTGGTAATATAGATTATTATACAGTGTTTTCTTTATCACCTTATTTTAACGAAAATATTATTACTATTATCGGTATATGTTTATTAATAGGTGCTATGGCTAAAAGTTCTCAAGTAGGTTTACATGTTTGATTGCCTATGGCTATGGAAGGTCCTACACCTGTATCTGCTTTAATACATGCAGCCACTATGGTAACTGCTGGTGTGTATTTATTAATGCGTACATCACCTTTAATTGAATATAGTTCTACTGTTTTAATACTTTGTTTATGAGTAGGTGCTATTACTACAGTGTTTAGTTCACTTATAGGTTTATTCCAACAAGATATAAAAAAAGTTATAGCCTATTCTACTATGAGTCAGTTAGGTATGATGGTAATAGCTATAGGTTTATCTTGTTATAATATAGCATTATTTCATTTAGTAAACCACGCTTTTTATAAAGGTTTACTATTTTTAGGTGCAGGTGCAGTAATACATGCAGTAGCCGACAATCAAGATTTTAGAAAATATGGTGGTTTAATAGGTTATTTACCATTAACTTATTCAGTAATGTTAATAGCTTCTCTTAGTTTGGTTGCTATTCCTTTTATGACAGGGTTTTACTCAAAGGATTTTATTCTTGAATCAGCCTATGGCCAATATCACTTATCTAGTATAATAGTTTATTTTATAGCTACAATAGGTGCAATGTTCACTACTCTCTATTCTGTTAAAGTTTTATACTTAACTTTTTTAACTAACCCTAACGGACCTTTGGTAAATTATAAACAAGGTCATGCCGCCCATGAAGGAGATATATTTATGAGTATGCCTTTAATATTATTAGCTATATTTTCTATATTTTTTGGTTACTTAACTAAAGATATATTTATAGGCTTGGGTTCTGGGTTTTTTTCAGATAATAGTTTATTTATTCATCCTTTACATGAAATAATGCTAGATACTGAATTTGCTGTACCTACTTTATTTAAATTATTACCTTTATTTTTCACTATAACGTTAAGTTTTATATCAATTTTGTTTACCGAATTTTATCCTAAGCTACTAATGAAATTTAAATTATCCAATTTTGGTTATAATATATTTAGTTTCTTTAATCAAAGGTTTTTAATAGAATTTTTCTATAACAGATATATTACTGGTATTATACTTAAATTGGGAGGCCAAACTACTAAAGTAATGGATAAAGGTTCAATTGAGTTATTTGGGCCTTATGGTTTAGAAAAAAGATTAACTAACTTGAGTAAATTCATAGGTAGTTTAAGTACAGGTGTAGTTACTTCTTATGCTTTATATATTTTAATTGGTTTAATTTTTTATATATCTATATTATATTATGGTAAAACTCCCGATAATTATTTGGAGTTATTATTAATATTATTCGCTTTTATAAACTTAAAGTAAAACATTTTGCGCAAAAAAGCATAGAGTTAACTACAACATTTTATGACTACTTTAAAGAAAAAACATAAACATATATTATTAATATAACTCATTAAATTTTACATTACATAAACTTAAACTAATTAATAAATTATAATTAATCTTATTATATTAATAAGATAAACTATAATACAAATAACACAATACTAATAGTATTAGGCGTATAACCTAATATTACCAAAAAAACCAAACACTATATATGGTGGTATAATAAATTACCACTATTAACCCAAATATCCTAATCTTTAGGTATAATATGTTTAGGATAGAGTAGTCCATTGTTATATATTCAATAGCTTTGGCTTTAATCCATTTAATAAGATTTAACAATGAATAAAATACTATTAATATTGAATTTCAAAATATAGATGCACTTTTAATAGACCGCTAAATAAAATTGGCTAAAACAAATAAGCAAAAATTAGCTTAAATTAATAAAGAATAAAATAACACAAAAAAATATATAAATTAAATTATGAGAATACTAAAAAGTCATCCTTTGTTAAAAATGGTAAATTCCTATGTAATAGATTCACCTACACCTTCCAATATAAGCTATCTATGAAATTTTGGTTCATTACTGGGGTTTTGTTTGGTAATACAAATAGTAACAGGTGTAACCTTAGGTATGCATTATACACCTAATGTATTAGAAGCATTTGATTCGGTAGAGCACATAATGAGAGATGTAAATAATGGGTGATTATTACGTTACTTACATTCAAATACAGCTTCAGCTTTTTTCTTTATAGTGTATTTACATATAGGAAGAGGTTTGTATTATGGATCTTATAAAGCACCAAGAACGTTAGTATGAACAATAGGAACTGTTATATTTATACTAATGATGGCAACAGCTTTCTTGGGTTATGTATTACCTTATGGTCAAATGTCTTTATGAGGTGCAACTGTTATAACTAATTTAATGAGTGCCATACCCTGAGTAGGACAAGATATAGTAGAGTTTATTTGAGGAGGGTTTAGCGTTAATAACGCTACTTTAAATAGATTTTTTGCTTTACATTTTGTTTTACCTTTCATTTTAGCAGCTTTAGCTTTAATGCATTTAATTGCATTACACGACTCAGCAGGGTCTGGAAATCCTTTAGGTGTGTCGGCTAACTATGATAGGTTACCTTTTGCCCCATACTTTATATTTAAAGATTTAATTACAATATTTATCTTTATAATAATTTTATCACTATTCGTGTTCTTTATGCCTAATGTATTAGGTGACAGTGAAAATTATGTTATGGCTAATCCTATGCAAACACCGCCAGCTATAGTACCGGAGTGATATCTATTACCTTTCTATGCTATATTGAGATCCATACCTAACAAACTTCTAGGTGTTATAGCAATGTTTTCTGCTATACTGACATTGTTATCTATGCCTTTCACCGATTTGTCTAAATTAAGAGGTATACAATTTAGACCTTTAAGTAAAATTGCCTTTTTTGTATTTATTGCTAATTTTTTAATTTTAATGCAATTAGGAGCTAAACATGTAGAATCGCCTTTTATAGAATTAGGTCAAATATCTACAGCTCTATATTTTGCTCATTTTTTGATTATCGTACCTTTTGTTACATTATTAGAAAATAGTTTAATAGATTTAGCTACAAATACAAAAAGTGAATAATATAACTTAAACAATAGTTTTATTATTAAAATTATTGTTATAATAAAACGTAGTATTATTATGTTTTGTTTCCTATTTATAGCAGGGTTAGCTTATAAATTATATAATAATCCGACAGAAGGATTATTAAAGTAAAATCGCCTTTTTTTAGTTTTTGTTACTAATTGCTTAAATTTTAATTATTACTTTACTTTTTGATTTACATTTAATCCTTTAATATAAATATATATAATATGACAAGTTTAACATTTTTTTTTATTTTTATACCTATATTAGCGCTAATTTTATTAGCAGTTAATATAGTATTATCGCCACACAACCCTTATCAAGAAAAGAACAGCGCATTTGAATGTGGATTCCATTCATTTTTAGGTCAAAATAGAACACAATTCAGTATTTCCTTTTTTATATTTGCATTATTATTCCTATTATTCGATTTAGAAATTTTATTAGTATATCCATACATAGTAAGTGCATATTCTAATGGTATATATGGTTTAATAATTATGTTGGTATTTTTCTTTATATTAACCTTAGGTTTTGTATTTGAGTTAGGTAAAAACGCATTAAAAATAGATAGTAGACAAGTAAGCGGTTTTCAGGTAAAAAATTGAAAACAAATAGTATTTGTAAACAACTAGTGTTAACCTTCATATTAGATGCATAATTAACTTATCACTGAAAAATTTAAGCTTAAAAAAATTGAAAAACAAAAACATTAATTGATAATTCGATAGAATACGAACCGAACGCAATATGTCCTGTATAACAAGTATAAGGAATATTATATTTCTTAGTATATATATTTATATATACTAAGGCAAGTATAAAAAGAAACTATTATGAATAAATTGCTATAAACCAAAGTGTGGACTAAGAGAAATCTTGTAATAAACAAAGTGAACTGAAATATCTAAGTAACTTTAGGAAAACAAATCAAACGAGATTCTACTATTAATGTGAACTAAAGTAGAATAGCTTTTAAGTAAAATGGTATATCTGTTTGAATAAAGGGGAACCTTCCTCTAAAGCTAAATATGGTATTATAAGCAATAGTGAATAGTAACCGTGAGGGAACTTGTTTAATAGTAGTTTTATAAGCAGCTTAAGTAAAATTTAAATAAATAATAAAAGCGTACCTTTTGCATAATGGGTCAGCAAGTTAATATTAGATGCGAGCAGTACAAAATACTGCCTAGACAAAGCGATTATGAAAAAATGAATAAGTATCTAAAATTAGACCCGGAGACTAGTGATCTTACCATTATCAGGATTATAAAAGTCCGAACGGGTTATCGTTGTATAGATATCCGAAGAATAATGGTAAGTTAGTGAAAGACAAAACTGACTAGTTTAGCTGGTTTTCCGCGAAACCTATATAAGTAGGTAATTTAATTAACATCTTAGC
>Ga0302221_10000947_pt1 | contig 19283 bp, 13 predicted proteins | sample II_Palsa_E2_1_FD_193517 | JGI IMG/M metagenome (GOLD analysis project Ga0302221, IMG submission 193517) | Peat permafrost microbial communities from Stordalen Mire near Abisko, Sweden - II_Palsa_E2_1 | ecosystem: Environmental > Terrestrial > Soil > Palsa > Peat permafrost | place: Sweden... | reverse complement strand
GAGAGCGAAGCGAAGAGGTCTTCTCCGACCATTACCATGTATATCCCAACCTCTGGATTGCCACGGCCTGGAACAACTACCGCGCCTGTCGACTTCTCATTCACGAACTCATTCTCGACCAACTATGCCATCTGTATCTGAATAACCCAGAATCACCTTTGCTTTGGAATGATACCTGCTTCTTCGAGAACCAAGTCCTCGCCTCAAACACAACCCTCTTACAACTATGCCATGACATCTGTGCCAGCGTCCCTTTTTACCTGGGATTTGATCCGAATGCTGATAAACGCATGCCAAGAGCAATCCCCAAAGCCATCAGTGGCAACCTGCTGTTATGGCCTCTGTACAGTGCAGGAGTTACCGACCTGGTGTCTGACATGATGCGTGACTGGGTTGCAGGACGACTTCGGTGGATTTCTGATGTCATTGGAATTCGACAAGCTGCTCCGTTGGCATTTAGTCTGAGAAGGAAACAGGATCATTTGCAGTGGAAAGATGAAAAGGAAGATGACGACGTTACCAGCCCGAGTTCGAGCGTCGAATCCCCTGTTATGGCGACGATGGGATATGAATTTTGATTGATAATCAGATTGTATTGGAAGAGAACAATACATCACAATTTTGACGGCCAAAACTCGAAGCAGAGGCTCACGTCTTGATGCAGCAGGTATATGCCACACAAGGAGCAACTGCCTAATTCACGCAGGGATCCAGTATCCCGAATGATTCTGGGCCCGTGGGAGAATTCTATTGTCTTCCTAAATTGCGGATATCCTGCAAGGACACACCCTTTTGATTCAGAAGAAGGTCCCTGCCTTGCAGGGAAGGGATTTCGTGGTCACGCCTGCCGCTTTGGGCTTGCAGGAGCTACCTATCTTTACCTGAAATCTAAAACATCACCATCAACTCAACAACATTTCCCCAAAGAAAATTACGGTCGGCTTAATTCTCACATCAATATCAACATCAGCAGTCATCCATCTCGAACAATTCCCTTCGCACATCGATATCGAAACTATTTAAACGCTTCGAAAATTCTCCCACAATCACCTGAGGCCTGATCGAGAATCCCCTTGGCCTTGTGACTCGTCAAGATGTCCAACGATTTCACAAAGGGGCGCCATCGCACGTTTTCTCAATGGGCTCCTAAAAGACGGACTTCAAATAAAGTACAACTTAGGCGACCTGAAGCGCCGATGCCACCTGATATGCCACCTTTCCCTAACACTAGGCCAGCAAACGCAAGAGGCAATGGTCCATGGATACCCGTTTCATCTTCTTCAGAATCATTCGCTATAGCAATTGACAGGGCAGCTGCTACACCGTCCGACTCAAGTAGACAGCCAGCAGCGCCAACTCCACTTGCAATGCCATCTCCCCTTTTGAATGGGCCAGGAAGAGCAAGGAATCATAACCCATCGACGTCCGACCCATTTTCATTAGGATTTCTCGCCACAGAGGCTGACAGGGCAGCAACAACACCACAATTCTCAACTTCAGCGCAAGTAGATCGTCCAGAAACATTGCAGGGCGATTCATCGTCGTCAAGTTCCATCTTCCCACAGGTGAACAAGCCACCAGCTCTTCTTGTTGGATCGTCTTCCAACTTCCACTCAACAAGAAACCATACCCTCATTCCAGAGTTCTCGAGATTCCAAAAGTTTATCGACCAAAGGGATAGAGAATTAAGCAGCAGGCCAATGGGTTTGTATGCTCCAATAGGCGAGCCCGAAATTCCACCAGCCTCGACCTTCCACTATTTCGCTCGACTCCCGACTGAAGTACGGTTGCAGATCTGGGCCTTGCTAAATCCTCCACCGCAGATATTCCATGTCTCTTACGTACAGATCTTACATAGCCCACGATGGAATAGCTCGTCAAGAAAGTGGGAATACTGGGGCACATGGTGTATACTCTCCCCGAAGCCACGCCTTCCCAACCTCTTTATCTGCCAAGAGTCTCGCCACGAATGCCGCAAATTGTACTCGATTGTTCGACTTCTCTACGATGACAAGCAAGGAACATTTTTCAACTTTGCGATAGACACTCTATTTCTCACTACCAATGTAGCATTACGTCCTATTTGGGATACCACACATACAGTTCTGCCGCCGCATTATGGAGGCTCCCCTTTCAGCCACAAGATCAGACATTTGGCGATCGGCGGCGAGCTGTGGTTTGCTTGGCATACGAGGTACCTGAACGTCCAGTGCTCGAAGTGCAACTGGCGTGATAATCCTCATACCGAATTCTTCAACTTGCTCGCAAATTCCATGTGCAAATTGGAGACTGTCAAGCTTGTGGAAGACGTATGGAGGTTGAACCACAAAAACTGGCCGAGAGATGTCTACTTTCGGCGGAGGGAAGATGACGACCCTGATATGTACCCCGACGTGTCAACTATTCGAGAGTACTTCAATGGATTTGTGAAATTGGAGGTTGAGAAAGTGTGGGTAACAGATTCTCCTTGATGCATGCAGGGTATATACAAAACGCGGCAGCTTTCTGACAAATTTCGAGAGGAATCGAGCTACATTGAAATTGGGCTGAATAGTGCCTGGGTGTAGGTGCTGGCGAGTTTGAAAAGTGATTGTTCGTCACAGAGGGGGACCATGCTGGGAGTCGAGCTTGTTATGGGATGCCCAGGTGTTCCCCGTCATCCGTTATTATTAACATAACCTCTGTATTTGTTTATTCACAGCGAAAAGAGGAGAGCGTCATAGATTTCACTGAAAAGCCGATCTGCACCGTGATCAGGGTGATGTTAGAGTTTTCTCCTTACCCCCCATCCTTCTCCTTGAACAGCTCTGTTAAAAATGCCTCAACCTGCTATACCTTCGACGATGATCCTTGGCTGAGCTCAAGAACAACATAATTTCAAATCCTATCCTCCTCTGCAGGGAAGCTTCCTGACGGATATCATCGGGCATAGCATTTCCAATGACTCTGCTCATACTCGGTGAGAACATAACTTCCTGCAAGGTCCTTCCGCACAACCGCACATGAGCATTCATTGTTATATCCATTCTATTCCCCTCCAGCCGCGATTCGAACTTTTGTTGTGATGGCGCATGAATGGTCCCTCCGTCATGAGGCTGAAAAAGGAGGAATTACTCTCCGATCACATGACGTACAAACATCGGGTGAACGCGGACAGATACACCAAGTGAATCATCTTCCTTTCTTATCTTGAATTTCCTGTATTTTTGTTTTAGGCACCCTTAGACTCAAATCTATATATCATGGTCATTCCCTTTTCATTTTTTTTCTAGTTCAAAATCATAATTCAACCCAATTCGCCAGTCAAGTCAAAACAAAACAACCGAGAAGATGGCAACAAGAACCTTCCTCCTAACTCTCGCTCTCCCCACCACCGCCACTCTGTTCCTCACTTCATATCTCCAATCACACCCCCTCTCCTCCCAAAAAAGCAGCACAATACACACATTCCGCTCCCTTTCCCCAAGCTGTCTCCTCTCCCCTTCCCTCCGCATCGTAAATCCGCACTCTCACATCGCAGCCACCGACTCCCGCCTCATCAAATTTTCGAAAAGCGAACTGGGGAATATGACTGATGAAGAAGTGCTAGCGAGATGTCTAAGGGGCTTTTACGGTGGATGGGTATTCTGGCCTGAAAAGCTGTTGATTTTTGGGTTGAGAAGCTTGGGGAGGAAATTGGTTGCAGTAGGGTTCGAAGGTGTGGATATAGATGGACCTCAGATCGTTGATCCATTGGACCTTTCGAGGGAGACATTACCGGAGAAAGGAACGGTGTTGCTTGGGGGTAATTTTATGGTTTTGGATAAGTACGTGAGGGGAGAGGGTGAAGAGCAGGGTCAGAGTTTCGTGGAGGTTGGGTTTGGGGATAATCGGAAGGGCTTTGCGGGGTTGCATCGTTTTGAGGTGGAGAGGATACGGGATAGAGATAGAGGAGGCGAGGAGGATAGAGAGGAAGAGAAGGGAGGAGTGCAGTTGTGGTATTCGAGTATTTCGTGCCATCCGACAAGAAACAAACTTCCGTTGCCGGCGTGGACGTTCAGGTTTCATGAATTTTATGCGCAGTCCCTGTTTCGGGATGGTGTTGCGGAGGTGCTAAGGAAATGAGGTGGACACTTAGAAGGAACGTCGTGTGTTGATTGTAAGATTAAGATAGATGAAGAGCTCTCCACTGAATTTAAGGTAGTAAGCGAAAGTTTGTTTGGAAAAGAGCATTGATGATAAAGTTAAGAAGTGACAAGGAGTTTTCCTGGAGAACCTACATGAGAATTGAGAGAGCTTGAGACTGCGATACCTTCAGGGGGTTGGTCGCTAAAAAGCTTTAGTTGCCGAAGCTGTGCAGCTTAGAGAATAAGTTCAACGCTTTTCGAGTTTTGGAAGAGAGTCTTAACGTTATTTCAGTAATCGTAGAACACGATGATCATTTGTTTGTAAAGGCAATGGCCTCGCTCGAGAGGAATCGCGGCTGGACAATTGGAACTTCCAAATTCTTCAAGAGGCAGGTCTCATGCCCTACGCTAACAGCCAACACACCTCTCCCGTAGCTGCAATGATCGAGAATCGAAGAAATTTGGTATCTTGGAATGAATCTGATAGGCTATATACGTAGAGCTAGATAGCCCAAGAAGCACGGAACACAGCAAAGGTCTGACAGGGTACCATATAGGAGAGTGAGACAGCGATCCACGGAATTGCAGATTTTCGCTGGTTGCTTTTCGGTCACTGAGCGCCTCGATTAGAGGGAGGCATAATCTCACGTTGGTTGTAAACAACCCTTGGTCCTCAACCATGCTCTGCTTCTAACACTTCTGCATCACGTTAGGCGCGACGACACTTACCATCTGCACTCTTCATACTATGGGCTGCCAGTTTATCCTAATGATCGGAGTAGCGCTTGACCTCTGATAGAGTAACTGTAGATAGTTAGTACAAAGTTGATGGGTTAGAGTTTTTACTAACCAACATAATTGGTGATAAATATTATTTATTTGATATATATTGTGAATAGCTTTGCAAGGCTGAGCGGCTTCCGCTTCGCTAAGGGAAAGGCAAAAATGATATCTCAGCCTTGCAAGAACAAGAATTTTGGACAAGAAGGAGCACGGATAGAATCAGGAAAACATCAATGGAGCAAACCACAGCCAGCTGCGCTTACAGTTCTCAGAGCATCAAGGCGTGCGATGGCCACCATCAACCTTGAAACTTCACGCCTTATCCAGAACGCCAACCAACACACTTCCCACCATCGTCAACATCGGCGCATACCCCCAATGGTTCCACTCGCCCCTTCCATGCATCCAGCACACGACTCCATCCGCGAAAGCAACCGCGCTGGCAGCAATCAAGATCCAACCCGCCGCCTTGTGCTGTCCGTAGCACGCAACGATGTTGATGGCCACGCCCATGAAGATATCTCGCACACCATAGACAATTGATAGACTCTCCACAACTTTTCTATCGGCAGGGAGAGTAGGAACATCGAATTCGAAGAATGTGAGCGCTTCAATGGGACGCAAGATTGCGTTAATGCCGAATCCGATGAAGATTATGCCGAAAACATTAGCTGCGATGAACAGGGCGGTGGACTGTGAGATGGGTGCCATATTTCGAACTTGTTCTACGTCTGTCCTTGATCAATTGATGCTACCATAATAATTGGGGCCAATCATACCTTCGAGAATATCGTTCGGTGATGTTATGTAGTGGTTTGAAGAGGCTGGGAGTGAGATTGTATCAGAAGAGTAAACAAGTGTTGAGCTCAATACAAGCATGGGACTCGAAAGTTCCTAAAATCTTTAGAAGAAATGATCAATGTCTTTCTGCTCAATTGGGTTCGATGCGAGGAGATGGCTCGAATATATAGCGTTCCGCGTTCTAGGCGCGGACATTTGGTTGTCCCGCCTACTGTGCCACCTTGGTAGGCAGCCATGCGCGAAGTCATGTGACAGCGTGAGAGCTCCTCGAAAGTCCGATTGAGCAGGCAATGTGGGAGGTTAACCGACGAGCGCGTTCCGAGATTTTTGCTTAATAGTCGGTCATCCTTCTCTGTTCGCTTCGCTTACAGTCGGCGCAAGCAAGTGTCCTGCCGAGATTTTAGTATGGGAAACCCACCAAAACGGCCACTTTTCGGTCGCAAACCCTTTTAAAAACAAGAATAACTTCACCACTTTTACGGTACGCGACTTAATAATTATTAAGATGCAGTAATATATATAAATCTATATTTGCATTACGCTAAAATAAAATTTAATAAGGTTATGCGACTTTAATTTATAATTTTAAGTCTATTTTACGACGAGTTCTCAAGATTCTAGTGTTACGAACCACCATTGAGGCCTGAGGCTCGGGCATGAAGAGTATCATGTCACAGAGAACCCAATGGCATGTGACGAGGTCACATGGAGGTCACGTGATGGATCCTGGGGGACCCGCTTACGGCAAATAGGAATCCATGAGATCCAGGACTCCTTGGGGATCCAGTACGATATAAAGGACTATATAGGGAAGCTGGGCTCCCGGATAAATAAAAATTTTATATTTAATTTAAATAATATTTTTTATATATTTATAACTATATAATACTTTAGGATATTACTCGATAATATTTACTAGATTTATTAAGACTCCCTGCCTAAGACCCCCTAATCCCTAATATATTAAAGTTTATTTTTATTATAATAGACTATAAGTATTATACTTTAAATATTATTATATTATAATATTAAATTAAAATAAATTAATTATATTTATTAAAAAAGATAATAATAAAAAAAAGATTATATAGGGATAAGAGATATCTATCCCAAAAGAGGATTTTATTCCTGGGGATCTTAAGATTAAGTTATTTAATAAATTTAAAAAAAATTAATTTAAGCTAGATTTATTCTTAATTTAATATAAATTTTATATAATCTTTAATAAATATAAATTTAAGATAAAAATATAATAAATTTTATAGATTATTATTATATTATAAAAAAATATTTTTAATTAAATTAATTTCTTTCTGATTAATTATATAAAGTATAAAAATAAATAGGAATAATATATTAAGATTATAAAGAATAATATTATTAAATATTTTTATATTATAAAGAAATTTAATAAAAAAATATAATAAATATTTAGAGATATTAAAAAAAAAACTATAATAAAATAAAATCTTAAATATCTTAAATAAAAAAATTTAATAATAATTTATATAATAAGTTTTTAATAATTAATAATAAAAATCTAGTAAAAAAAAATAATATTATAATATTAATTTTATATTAATCTTAAGAATAAAATCAAGAATAAAATAACTAGGTCTAAAAAACTAAATAATTTATAAAAATTTATTATATTAATAATTAAAATTAATAATTAAATATATAAATATAGTCTTAAGAAATAAGAATAATATTTATAGGAATATAAAAAAAAAAAGACTTCGGGTAAATATTATTTATTTATAGAATTAAATATTATTTTATAAACGACAAGGAAAAAATAAATCTTTAAGAAGAAGATATAAAAATAATAAAAAAAAAAATTATATTTTAAATATAAATTATTAGAATATATAATAAGATTTTACTGGAAGGATAAAATATTATAAAAGAAAAAATAATTTTATATTATAAGCCAGAGTAAGGATTATAATTTACTCGAGATATATATAATTAATTAAATAAAAGAATATTTAAGAGTTTATAAAATATTAAAATATAATTAATAATATTAATAATAATTATTAAATATTTTAAAAAAATAATTAAAAAAAGAATATATATATATATAGATTAATAATATTAGTAAGTCTAGTAATTTAATAAAATTAAATATAAATAAAAAAAAATTATTGGCATTAGGATAATAACCAAAAATTATATAAAATAAAATATTATTTATATAGTTAGATAAATGGCCAAGAATAAAAAAAATATAGGAAGTAATCTAGAGAAAAGTATTTTTAAGAGATAATAATATTAGAAAGTAGATATTAATTCTATAAAATAATAAATCTAATATTAGATAGAGAAAACTAAAAGAAGTCTTTACTGGAGGATTTAACTAAAGAATATAATAAAAAGTAATATTTTAGGACTATTAATAAATAAAATAAAAAAAAATTAATAATAATTAAATATATATATTAATTTTATTTAATCTAGGATTTATATTTAAATAAAAAAAATTAAATAACGAAGAAATATAAGAATTATTGGTCCAGGGATAAGATTAAAGATTATAAATAAATATAAAGAATAATTAATAATTTTTTTATAAATTATATTTATTTAAAATAATTTATAAATTTAAAGTTAAATAAATATATAAAATATAAATAATAGAATTATTAAAAAAAATATTTTAATAATAGATTAATATATTTTAAAAATATTAAGAAATAATTAATATAGAAGAATAATAATTTATTATAATAATCATTATTAAAATAATTAAATAAAGTAATAGAATATAAGTTATAATTAATTTAAAAATTATAGAAAACTTTATATTAAAAAAAAAAATATTATAATTAAAGCTAGAAACCAGAATTAAATATTATTTTTATAAGTTTAAGATAATTAATAAAGAATTTATTAATAAAGAATCTAGAATAATAAAAATAAAAATAATAAAGATTATACTAAAAATATCTAGGGAATATTTAAAGTATATTATCTTTAATATTATATTTATTAAATAATATAAAATTATTTTAAAAATATCCTGGATTTAATATTATAATTCTAATATTAACTAGAAATAAAATATATTATCATGAGATAAATATTTCAAGAAATATTTAATTATATAAAAAAGAAAAACAAGATTAATTTCTTTAAAAAATTCTAAAGAAATATATATTATTTCTTAAATAGAGTTAGGATATTTAATAAAAAAAGAATAAGATTTATTTTTAAAATAAATATTAAAAAAATATAATAAATTTATAAAATTATTTAAAAAGGAAATAAATATTAAGATTTTATTTTAATATAAATAATAAAATTATAATATATTATTAAAGGAAGAAAAAATTTTTTTTTATTTATTTATTTACTAGATATTAAAAATTAATTTTAGAATATTAAAAAAATATATCGATAAGAATCTAAAAAAGAAATTTATTAAATTATTAAATTTATTAATAAAAAGTCCGATATTATTTATATTAAAGAAAGATAAAAAAAAAACTTTATATTAATTACTGGAAATTAAATATAATTATTATCAAGAATTATTATATATTATTATTTATAAATAAATTATAAGATAAACTTAATAAAATAATAATATTTATTAAACTAGACTTATATAAAGTATATAATCTTATTTATATAAAAAAAAACAAGAAATAAAAAATAATATTTTAATATAAATATAATTATTTTAAATATTAAATTATATTTTTTAGATTTATTAATATATCGATAATATATATAAGAATAATTAATATTATTCTTGAAAAATATTTAAATTAGATATATATTATTTATTTAAATAATATTTTAATATATTTTAAAATAATAAAATAATATATAAAAAATATAAAGAAAATATTAATAATTTTATTTAAGATATAATTATTTTATAAATCTAAAAAATATATATTTTATTAAAAAAAAAATTTTTTTTTAAAATATATTATTATTTTTAAAGGATTATTTATAGATTTATTAAAAGTTAATATTATTTTAGAATAAAAAAAATTAATTAATATTAAAGAAATATAATTTTTTCTAGGATTTATAAACTTTTATTAAAAATTTATTAAAGAATACTTGATTATTATTATTTTATTTATAGAATTAATCAAGAAGGACAAGGATTTTAAATAAATTTATTTTATATAGAGTACTTTTAACTAGCTTAAAAAAGACTTTATATATATATTTATATTTTTAATATTTAATCCAGAAAAATAAATTATTATAAAAACGGACTTATTAGACTATATTCTTAAAATAATACTAAGTCAATAAAATAAAAATTAAAAATAATAATTAATAATATATTATTCTTAAAAATTATTATTAATAAAACTTAATTATAAGATTTATAATAAAGAGTTACTAATAATTATAAATATCTTTTGGGAATAAAGAATATATTTAAAAGAATTTAAATATTAAATATAAGTTTATATAAATTATAAAAATCTTATTTATTTTATTATAATAAAAGAATTTAATTAATAATAAATATACTAGATAGAAATATTTATTATATATAATTTTTAAATCTTATATATTAAAGAAATAAAAAATATTAGAATAAATATTTTAAATAAAAAACTAAAATATTTTATTAATAAAATATATAAATTAAGAGTAATATTTAAGAAAAAAAATAATTCATTAATATTTAATATATAATAATTTATGGCGATTATTAGTTCTTTTATTAATACGGATAAATAAAATAAATAAATTTAAAAATAATATATAATAAATATTATAATAAAGAAATAACTAAAGAATTCACGAGGGGACTTTAGTCTTAATTTCTATAAATTATTATTATTTTAAGGACAAGTTTATATATTCTTAAATATAAAAAAAAATCTTATTAAATATAAATATAGACTTCTAGTTTATAAATATTAAAAAATAAAAAAAATTTTAAAATAAATCTCTAGGATATATTATTTTTTAAAAATTAAAAAAATTATAAAGAATATAATATAAAAATATAATATTTATATATAAAATAAAATTATAAAATATATTTTATATAATAAATTATAATTTTATAATATATTTTTATAATTTTAAAAATCTATTATTATAGATTTTATAATTAAGTTATTATTATTAAAAAAATTATAAATAAGATATAAATATAACTTTATTTTAATTATTATAAATAAATTAATAAAATATATATATATAATATTATATAATAAAATTAATATAATTAAGAAATTATTATATATTTTATTTTAAATTATTATTATAAATTATAAAGTATTAAAGGAAATTATTTTAGATTAAAATAAATTATTTATATTTAAATTTTGGATTATATTAATAGTTCTAATAAGAATAAAAAAAAAACTATTATTAATATTTTATTTATAAATAAATAAATAAATAAATAAATAAAAAAAATTAATTAAATAATAAAAATATATTTATATTATTATATTAATTATTAATAAAATAATTAAATTAAATTATTATTCTTAATATAATATTTATATAATAATATAAAATTAAAGACTATAAATATTATTTTATTTTTTATAAATTATAAATATATCCCGATAATATATAATATATTCTTAATTAATAAAATATATATATAATAAATTATTATTAAAATTAATAAAATTAAAATATTATATAAAAAATTAGTCATGGATATTAAGTTTATTATATAATAATTAATAATATATTATAATCGGAAATATAATATAAGACCTAAATTTAAAGAAAGAAATAAAATTTATTTATTTAAAAAAAATATTAAAATAAAAAAATTAAGTAATAAATTAAATTATAAAAAATTAAGACCGTTTAGAATTAATAAGAAAGTTAGATTTATAAATTATAAACTTAAATTATTAAAGATAATAAAAATATATTTAATATTTTATATATTATTTTTTAAATTAATATCTTTAAATATATTTATTATATTAGTCATAAAAGTCTAATAATTAAATTTATAAAAAAAATATAAAGTCAAGATTATTTTTAATTATTAATATATTTAAAAAAAAATTAAATATTTAATTAAATAAAAAAAATATTTATAATTAAAAAATATATAAAAATTAAAAAAAAATGTTAATTTCTTTAAAAAACTTAAAAAATTTTATTAAAAAAATCCAGGTTTTTCTAAAAAGTCGGGTCAGGATTAAAGTTATCTAGACCAAGAATACTCGAGAGATTAAGAATATTAGAAATAAGAATAAAAATCTTATAATCCCGGGCTCCTCTTTTTTCTAATTCTTTAGTCTTTATAATATTTAGTTTATCTAGAAAATAAAGATTATATTAAGTTATCTTAATCTTTTTATAATAAAAAAAATATTATTATTTATATAAATAAACTACACGGGCTATAATCTCTTGGACCTGGATTACGATATATTTCTCCTATTTCTCTAAAATATTCTTTTAATATTTAATAATTATTTAGTCATTTTCTCAAAATATATTTTTATCTTAATTATTAATTAAATTATTATAGAAATATTTATAATAAATATATTTAATATAACGAAAAAATAAATCGGAATTAATAATATATCAATAATTTTTTTTTATATAATAAAAATAAGATAATATTTTAAAATCATGGATTTTAATATTATAAATTAATTTAATTCTTTCTTTAATCTTGTATTAAGTCTTGGAGAATATATTAAAAGAAGAAAAGGTCGTTGCTGGGCAGTCAATATTTTCTTGCCTTATTTATTATAGCGAGACGCTACTAGACTAAGAAGAAAATAATATTACGAATTATCATTAAGGCCTAAGGCTCGGGCATAAAGAATATTATATCATAAAGAATCCAATAATATATGACGAGATTACATGGAGGTCACGTGATGAATCCTGGGGAACCCGCTTATGATAAATAGGGATCCATGGGATCCAGGACTCCTTGGGGGTCCAGTACGGCATAAAGGACTATATAGGGGGGCTGGGCTCCCGGGTAGATAGAAACTTTATACTTAACTTAAATAATATTTCTTATATACTTATAACTATATAATACTTTAGGGTATCACTCGGTAATACCCACTGGACTTATCAAGGCTCCCTGCCTAAGACCCCCTAACCCCCAATGTATTAAAGCTTGCTTCTATCACGACGGACTGTGAGCGTTACATCTAGCCACTTTTCGGTCGCAAAACCATTTCAAAATATAGAATAACTTTATTATCTTTATAATACACTACTTAATAATTATTAAAAAGTAATAATATATATAAATATATATTTACATCACGTTAAAATCAGATTTAATAAGATTATGCGGCTTTAATTCATGATTTTAAGCATGTTTTGTATTAAATTTCACCTCTTTTTTAGGTTTTGGTAAAGAATACTATATAAAAATCTCGGCAGGACACTTGCTTGCGCCGACTGTAAGCGAAGCGAACAGAGAAGGATGACCGACTATTAGCGTGGAGTTCAAGTGAGATGTGTCGAATTGGTTTGGAGCTCCGAACGGTGATCGATTTCTCAACGACTTGCACAATGGGAATTTCTACCTTTGAGCCTTGCAGCTGGAAAGAAAGAATGGTATGACAGTTCCCGTACTTTCCTTCGTTTCCCCCTCTTTTCCCCCCAAATATCTGAACTTCCAAAGCTTAGATCTGCAAAGCCAGCTGGGCCACAGTAGCCTGAGCTGTTCCACTCAGCCGAAAGAAAAAATGCTTCAGACGATCTTGAGAATGGAATTGAAATGACTAGAATACCAATTTCTTGCATGTACTCTTATTTCAACTCATTCGAACGAAGTCCCAACAGAAACTAAGGTCGACTCTTTGGTTGAGGCTCAGTCCATGCACCTCCTCTCACCGACGGAGAGCGGGTACAATTTGGCGCCAAGGAGAATAAGATCCAAAAACGCTTTGCGCTTCAAGCCGTGGACTCGGGAGGGGCATCCGATTCCATCAGAATCGCTAGAAGTATTGTGAGCAAGCCAAGTCATACAGCCACAGTGTGGCAACTCACGTTTGGTGGAATTCCCAACCTAAATGATCGCATCGACCCCAGAAAAGCCTCATCACCATGAGAAGACTCATTGGCCTCACTGAACGCAACGACTTTGATTGTTGGAGGTTGTAGGTCCGGATTCTCAAGTCGAAGAGCTTCAATATTTTCGTCAACCATTGCCATCACTACGGCCGCACTTTGACCTCTCAGCGTACCGGGAGTGATGCTCCGAAAGAAGAGAGGTACTTTCAACGTGCGTTCAACTGATAAAACAATGAGAATTTCAGACACAGACGGGAGAACACGGGACCATTGCAGTGGAAGGTGATTGGATCCTTGAAAGGCCCACCATATATCCCAATCAACGGCAATGTGTCGAAAGTTGGCCATATACTGGAAGAATAGTCGTGTGGGTTCCGGTCTAATGTATCCTGGTTTCCCAAGATTATTGAGTTCAGTGCCAAACGTTGTACGAAGCAATGGATAGTGAGAAGGACTTTTCTGGAAGAACATAGTGTCGTGTATCTTGTGGGCGTACACCATCCTTCTTTCGCCTCTTTTGGTGGCGACATCTGTTGGTAGGAGAACATACTCTCGTTTGGCTGCTTCTCTCGAGTTTTTGCAGATTTGAAAAACGACAGGGAGGGGTCGTCGCTGACAGGTCACCGTGTATAGCGTGTTGACGTCTTGCAGCGTGATTGCGAAACGATGAGATGACGGCGTCAGGGAAAAGACTCTCGATCCGTCACCCGGTTCCTGCTTTGCAGCTGCTGCCCATATTTGTAGTTGAAGTTCCACTGGTAGTTTTGGAAAGTAGTGGCGTGTATCGAGAGGTATCGGCTCTGACATATGAGGTGCGGAAGCATCAGAGTCGTAGTTTTTGGCCGACAGGTCAGACATCGATACCGACTCAGGGAGCACAGGTCGAGAAGCAAATCGACCCATAAGATTGCGAAAAGGGCTCATCTCTTGCTGAGTGGGAGATGACTGCGATGAGTTGGACCGTACTTGGCCCAAGATGCCAAAGTCGGGGACCCATCCATTGAGCTCTGGGAGGATTGCGAGACCCATCGCAATTTGCCACGTGCTTCGACCAGCACTCGACCGTGATAAACTTTAACGTAGCTTCATGCTTCTCCTCAATCGCGCTACAGAGAGACACAAAGACCTCGAGTGTAGCGGCTCGGGCAGTCAAGATGAACGTGGTGCTGAAGTGGGATGGATGAGGGGATCTGTTGTGCGCAGGCTCAACATGTGATGCGGGGCGCTGAGCGCGTCAACGTGCTGGTAACCTGAATGTTGGCTACCTAACTCCACATTTCGGCAACCGGACAGACCTTGTGAGGGACACTTTGCGCAAAAGGCTATTGTAATTTAAAAGTGACAGGAGGAAGAATGATTTTTCTGCAGATGGTTTCCAACCTGGGAGCTCAAAGCTCAGTTTTGATCATGTGACTCTACAATTCCTAGGTAACTAAGTACCTTCCCAGAAGAATAACAATCGTATTGGGCGAGCAAGCGGACGCCTTTTTTGGACGTTTGATTTCAAATATGCAAAAAGCCTGTCAAGCTTAGCGGTGCGACTACTCTCTCCTGTTTGCTCCCAGACGACATTCAATATCGCTCATTGCTGTACGATGCAACGTTTTCTGTCGAATTCCAAACTCTCTTATCGACGCGACTCGCAATGTCCGAGTTGTGATGTACTCTGCAACAGCTATTGCTTGTCATGTATTTAAGGGGATGCGACCACTTTCATCCACTTCGCCAATAATGTATGGTATTCTGGAACATAGGTCGACCATTTTCTCAGGTTCTGGAAAATGCTGGCACAGTTCTCGTTTCGACGAATAACAGGTCAATCCACATTGCTCTCTGTGTATGATCTTATTTTATCCACACATCTCGTTAGCGCTTGAAGTAGAAATGCGAGCTGCTTATAACGCATTCCAATGTCGTGGCATCCATACATGAAGCTATGAAGGCCATATTTGGGCTGCACCTTTTCAGGAAGTGGGTGCGCGGCCTCGAAATTTTCCATAAAAACAATCAATATTAAAAGAAAGATTCCAAGCCCTCTGCCTAGACATTTAGAGCTGTTCATAACTCGATATTTCATATGAAAATAAGATATTTGTGCCTCGGAACTCCCGAAGTGAGCAATGTAGCACCGAAATCAGGGGCTCGCTTCAAGTAAACACTAAACCCCACCGAGATCCAGTACCCAAGCGAACCCCTTTGCCACCCAAGGCTCTCTCATGGTACTCTTTACAGATTTCTCTCGTCTGTTCCATTCGAAGAACTACTTATCGGATTTTCAGCAGGAGACCGGTTAGAAAATTACAGGAGCTTTAAGGTTAAGCAAGAGTTCATAAGAATTAAGTACGAATATTGATATAGTCAGAATAGAGCAAATTTAATCATTCACTGCTTACCTACTTCTGAATTAGCAATAACAATCTTTCAAAGGGGAAGACTTGCTACTAAACACTCTAATAATACCGATGGTAGGGAATTCGATCGAGGAGAAACACAAAGTTTCTTTATTGTAGGACAGAGTGAGTTGTCTCTGTGGGGAAGTTGCCCCACCATTTCGGCCCCCAAATGTTACACCCTGGCATCCTTGTGTGCGAGGACATTGATTGCTCCTCCAGATACAGATTGTACTCTATCTTATTCGTTCTGGAGACAGTACAGGGTGCAAAGTACAATTAGCTTTCATCATTGAAATGGTTCTTTCAACTACCTCTCTACGTTTCATTGATTCTCTTCAAGTGTTTCGTAATCTGATAAGAAATAAGGTGCGGGGTAAAGGAGGAGAAAGCTATGAAGCTAAAACATCAGTTGCTCGCCAAATTGCTCTGCTAGGTGGTATGTTCCCACTCTTAGTCACTCACTTACTATCTTCATTCCCCAAATTTGAATCCAATGTCAATCCCTCACTCAAAATGCATGATCAACCCAGTTTCTCGTCCACGGCTGCGCATTCAGCGTTGCACTCTGGATATACACATTCTTATAACCAGAATAAAATTCACATTCTAATGATACTGTGATTACGAGTCCCGAGCTTTCTATTAAAGGAAAGATCTTTGACAATGGTGGCGAGAGCTTTTCATGAAAATCCTTGCCGTCTCCTCCGCCTCTTGTGGATAGTGCGGGGTAAAGGGGGGGTTTGCCCCTTCTCAACCACGGAGCGAACATTAGATGATGGCTACTTTTTACTCTCTTCTCAATCTAGACTCGATATCGTAAAGCAATGTCTGTTCTTTCGTCCTAGTAGGATAAGAGCTACCTACGGTATGTGACGAAGAGCTACCCTATCACGTGATAGAGGTGGCTAAAGAAAAACCCGGCCCAAGTACCGAACTTCAGCACTACGTAACAATCCGTCAACTCGGACAATGGTGGGGGGAGGGCCTCTTCAGCGGAGGAAAAAACGTCCTATTTGTGGCACGTGCGCAACTCCAAATATTTGTGTTTAAGGACAAATAAAACAACGCTATCACGATTTAAAAACTTTCCAAGAAGTGCGATTTGTAGCGCATGTAAAGTTCTATCAATCTTATACTACAACTTTTCTTTCGTGGGTTGTGGTTGAAGAGTTATCGAGCGTACCAAGTAAGGTCTCTGCTGCCAAAAATCGGACGTTTTTTCCTCCGGCGAAGAGGAGGGCCTTGACAGCGGGTCATCTCCCCTCTTTTGAGAATTTTTCTTTATATATACTCTTCTTCTCCCATCTGACTATCTCTAAGAGCCTCTTCCTCTACTGAGATCACCACCGAACATCCCAACAGAATCCCTATCTTTGCAAGACAAGATGGCACCCACTCCCGGAATCCTTTACGTTACCATGCAGCCCAAGCCCGAGCTGCCAGACTCTCAATTCCACGATTGGTATAACAACGAGCACGGCCCAACACGTCTGCGCATCCCTTTCTTCACGAACGGTTTTCGCTATCGTGCAAACGATCTTGAGGGCGCGGCGCCGACCGAAACGAAGCCAGAATGGATGGCAGTATACGATATCACAGATATGGCGGAATTGACAGGTGATACATACCTGCGGTTGCGAGATCAACCAGTGAAGAGCCAGCGGGAGGTAGATACCATGGCCGAGATCAAGGTTGACAGGAAGGTGTACGACTTTATCGAGAGCAGAGAAAGCAAGGAGTTTAAAAAGTTGGAGAAAATTGAGAACGAGGGCGAGGGAAACGTCATGATTGCTGTCTTTTTGGATCTCCATGATGGAGCTGGTAAGAAGGAGGAACTGGATAGATGGTATAGAGAAGAGCATATCGATTTGCTGTCTAAAGTCCCGGGATGGCTTCGCACGCGTCGTTTCGTTACGAGCTCGATTGATCCGAAAGCCCCAATCGAATATCTTGCCCTTCACGAATATGCGCCGAAGAATGGACTCGGCGGACCCGAGTTTGTTGCGGCAACAACTACGCCTTGGAACAACGAGATTATGACAAAGGTGGTGAAGGACAAGAGACGTCGGATTTACGATTTATACTATACTTTTGGTCCTGCACCGCGGTACTTGGCTCCGAATCTTGCCGAATGGAGTTCATCGGACGAAAAGCAGACGTTGACCAAGACGATCCCGATTGCACCAGGCGGCAATGGTGCCATTGAGAGTTTCGTAACTACCAAGGATGGAGTGGAACTTCCATATCGACTTGAAGGCTCGTCAGACCCTCACGCCCCAATGATTATTCTTATCAACTCGATTCTTGTTGAGTATGGAATATGGGATAGTTTTGTGGCCTCGTTCCTTTCTTCCCCGGCCAACAAGAAATACCGCGTTCTAAGATTCATGAGTCGAGGGAGGGGCTCTGCTTGTGGCTCTCAGAAGATCACCCTTGATGTCCTAGCCAGCGACGTCATTGCTCTACTCGATGCTTTCCGCGTAAAGAAGGCAGCAGCAGTCATTGGCGTATCTCTTGGGGGATGCACAACTCTGAACGTCGCACTGAAGTACCCGGATCGGGTAGAATCATTCATCAGCTGTGACACAAGCAGCAAGTCTCCGGCAGGTAATGCAAAGACTTGGGGTGAGCGGATCGCTCTTGCAGAGAATGAGAGCGCTTCAGCCGCCAGCGGAGAGAAGATCGTCGGCGAAGAATTGGCAGAGATCACTGTCCGAAGGTGGTTCGTGAAAGAGAGCTATGATGGAGGTGCAATGGAGAAGACCTGCAATGAGGTAAAAGAAATGGTGAAGACCAACAGTCTTGAAGGTTTCAAGAAGAGCGTTATTGCACTCTTTGAGTATGACTTGAAAGATGAAATGAAGGCCAGCAAGGTCAAGGGCATGTTTTTGGTGGGTAGTGGGGACGGAGTCCTGCCTGGCGCCATGAAGGAGATGTCTGCTGCGTATGGAAGTAGTGGTGCTGAGTACACTGTCATTGATGGTGCTGGCCACTTGCCTATGGTTGAAAAGCCGGAAAAGTTTGCGGAGGTGGTTACGAAGTTCCTGGCTTGATTAATTTGGAATCGTGCAAGCTCAATACTGCAAGTTCACATATCTGTCCCATCGGTTTTGAAGTCAATTCTGAGTGAACAGTGGTTCTTTCCAATTTCAAACGTCTTGTCGGTTCTAATTATGGTTATTTT
>Ga0302221_10000935_pt1 | contig 19457 bp, 14 predicted proteins | sample II_Palsa_E2_1_FD_193517 | JGI IMG/M metagenome (GOLD analysis project Ga0302221, IMG submission 193517) | Peat permafrost microbial communities from Stordalen Mire near Abisko, Sweden - II_Palsa_E2_1 | ecosystem: Environmental > Terrestrial > Soil > Palsa > Peat permafrost | place: Sweden... | reverse complement strand
TTATTTAATTTAATCCGGAGATATAGTTTTAAAAGAATAAAGTATATATTTTATTTAGTGTTAACTAGATTATAAAAGACGGATAAGTCTATATTAATTTTTTTTTATTCCTGTACTTGCTCTTTTATACCTTAAATTATTAATTTTAAAGAGTTTTTAATAAAGTTTAAAAAAAATTTTATCTTATACTTTGTCCTTAGCTACGCGTATAAAAATTAATGGAGGTACACGTCCTTTTTCCTGCTTTTTTACCCCCACTTTACCCCTACCCTCAACTCGCTTAAAAATATATCCTCATTTTCACGCACCCACTTCCTTATTACTCCTACCACTCCTACCAGTCCTACCTACTCCTCTTGCTCTTACCCACTCCTCTCGCTCTTTAATTTAAATTTATAAGTAAGCTTATTAGCGCGAAGCGTCGACGAGCGAACGAGCTCACTAATTAATTAATTTCACGCTTTTAAGGAACGCGTGAATTATAACGCCCTGCCAGAAAACGCCCTGGCAGGAAACAGGGAACCGGGACCTTAAATTGCAGCGCCTGAGCCCTGTAATAAGGGCCCTGTAAAGCGACCTGTCGGAGACGCAACGCCCAGGTCACTGCATTGTGCTTGTTGAAGTAAGCATTCTATTTCTTTTTGCGGCTAGACCCTCAAACTAATTCTCTGCTCCGTGCCACTAGGAGGAAATTGCTTCCAATCGACATATTTGTAAGCTCTGCAGAAATATCGCAAAAGCCGGCTCGCGACGCTGAATGTTTCGACCCAGATGATCGTTATAAGTGGCACAATTGGTATGGGACTCTTCGAGAACAGCGGCGAAGCCCTCAATATCGCTGGTCCTGGTGGAGGCATTGTTGCTTTCACAATTGCTGGAATTGGCGTCATCTGCGTCATGCAGGGCATTGCTGAAATGTTATGCCATTGGCCGATTGAGAATGCTATGGTCGAGTTCGTAGCAGCTTTTGTGGACAGAGACCTTGCTATTGTCGTTGGAATTGCCTACTGGTATATGACAGCAAATCTGAACCGTATACCTATTGTGCTTAAAATCTCTAGGTGCTCGTATGCTATCAACTTTGCAACAATGATCCTGGCCGCTGTAAAGTTGGCATCGTATTGGGACTTGGCCCTAACTTTAGAATCCACCCTTATCATAGTTGGGGCGCCCATCGTCTTACTTTCTATCAACTGCTTGGGAATATTCGTACGTGCATGCTGCCGAACTTATTGGTGTGGTTGGTGCTGATCCATAGCCAGTGGTATGGCCGTGTTAAAGTGGCATTCGGATTTCTTAAACTTTTCTTTGTGATTTCGACTTTCTCCATTATGCTTGGTATAAACAACAAAAGCAAGGTCCCAATGCGCCATCCCTTACGTACTTAGCTGACTAAATTCAGATATAAAAGCGAATACTCCAAATGGAAAAATTCAGGCAACATGTGAGAATCTTCTTGAACTTCAGATTCTGCTCGCTAATATCGACCACACAGATATCAGCGAGGGATTTCAGAACAATGCTATAGTGGCACCGACTCGTTTCATTGCAATACTGTAAGTATGCCGAATTTTCAGTTTGATAAATTGTGGCTGACATCGAGGTAGTGTGGCAATCCCAATCATAACCTATGCATATGTCGGTGTTGAGATCGTAGCTGCCACCGCATTCGAAGCCAAAAGCTCCCGATCACTTAAGTTTACAGCTAGATACATTGCATTGATCACAACTGGTAGTTACCTCTTTGTTGCGATAGGCTTCTATTTAAACGTGAGTTGGACAGATCCACTGCTAGAGAGCTTATCGAATATTATTATCATACACGAAAGGCCATCACTTGTTCTTCCTACAAGCACAAAGCGAAGCAATGTCATCCTGGTTATTGGTTTACTCAACACGCACTTCCCCACACTAGCGGGGGTTGTGAATGGATGGTTGATTATGGCTGTTCTCAGTGCAGCAAATACGGACTTGTATGTTGCATCTAGAACAGTATCTGGGCTTGTGAGAGAGATCCATCCCAAACTTAGATTTTTTGGCCGGCTATCTAAGTTGGGCGCTATAAGTCGTAACTCGAAAATACCAGCCGTCGCAGTGTTAGTCTCTGCTATAGCATTCTTCTGGCTACCCTTTCTGCATTATGCAGGCAACTACAATGACGAAAAGGTGTGTTGTTCTCTTCCACTGCAAGACAAATCTCATACCCGGATGGCAGACACGGCAAATCATGATTGGAATAACCACAGCAAAGGTGCTCCTCGTGTGGTGCTCTCAATGTTTAGCCTTCATTCGATTTCGTCAATGGTGAGTAACAATCAACTCCATTTCCAGGGCTCAACCGAAGTCTTCTGTAGGATTAAAAAGTTCCACCATACCTCAAGTCTAACCGGAGACTACTTACGGTTCGACCCATTGTCCTCGCGGACGGGTCGTACTTCCAAGTTTGCATATTTATATGAGCTGCAACCTTTTCCTGCTTATGTTGGCCTAATATTTTGCATTTTGACGCTGGTCTTCTATTCCGCTAGTAAATGGGACAACAACAAGGGTGGGCTCATAAGTGCCTATTCTGCTCTTACATCCGTACGTAATCGTCTTCGGCGACACATCAAATGAGCCAATTATGTCTAACCCCGACGTAGCCAGTCCTTTGGGTAGTATTCTGGTTTCTAATCAAGCGTATTCGTTTTGGAAACCTCTCAAATATCGAATGGTACGTTGAACTCGGCAGTTGGGAGCAGTTTCGTATGCAGCTTGATCGTCTATCAGCTGCTGGCGTTGAGCATCAGCGTGCATTCCCATTGAGTACCCTAGACCCTTTACCGCTTGTGTCCAGGGAAGGAGGCCGTCGAAATATCCACAACGAAGGTAATATTGAACTAATCGCCCGAAGTCCTGAATATGATGATTACAATGAGAGTCTATCACCGATTGGAGGGAGCGATAGTAGGTGGCGCAGTAGTCGGAATCCAAACCCGACGAGCGGCATTTCCAGTAGTGTTTCGAGGCCGGACCAAGGTACGGAAAATTCAACGCTTTTCCCAAGAACATCTGTGGCAGAGAGATTGCCGTCTAGCATGGTACCTGAAGTGGGACCAAGTTCAGGGACCCTAGGACAACAAGCGATTCAATCTTTGAATATACCCACAACGACACTACAGGCAGCAGTGCCCCCAACAACCACTTCAGCACTCATAACAGAGCAAATCACGGCCGCCGTGGTAGTTGGTGGGATTGCTTCGGCTGGGGTTGCTGTTAATATTGGTACCACCATTGCAACGGTTCGACAAAATGAAAGGAAATTGGCTATTGATGAGCAAGTAGAGAGTGATCGGGTGGCAGATAGGAAGAAGAAGGAGGAAGAGGAGGAGAGAAACAAACAGAAGGATAATGAGCTATATCGGGACCCAGGAGACGCCGAAGAAGTCAAGCACAATACAACAGCTATGAATGAAAACAACACTACCGAACTGGCTACCCAAACATTGCCGTCAAAACCCAATGCTATAAGTTCCCATCGGAAGCCTGAAACCAAGTCACCATACATAGGCTGGAACGACTCGGGACCTTCGCACATCCGAGCAACAGCTGCACCCCCAAAGGAAGGTCAACGAGCACAGCTCCGAAAGAACGAAAATATCGACAAGCTCGTCGCGCAACTGCAGCATGAAAAATAAAAGAAAATCGAGACAAAGATAAAGAACGTCGAAAAATTCAAAAGAGAGCAAATCGAATCCCAGTTTCCCACGAACGAGAGCACGCTTCATAATGAACGACTTCGATCATTACGAGAAAAACAATTTGAAATTGTACCCCAAGATCCCAAAGACAGCAAAGGTCACGGCAGAAGTCAGCATTGAACCTCCTGTCAAAGGGAAGGGAAAGGCTCCAGATTCGCCCACGGAGGATTCTGAGACGGGAACCTTCTCTGACGATACAGATATATTCACAGGAGGTGAGGGCATCAGCTTAAGAAGCCTGGTTCCTGTAAATCAGAGTCATTCAAACCTGACCCAAGCGGACTTGCTTCCTTTACTCCAGAAAGACGATGGAAGATCTTTGGCCAATCCAGATAACCTGGTCGAGACCGAGAACCAGAATCCCATATCTGACATCCCAATCGATGCATCCGAAGACAAAGTTGAATTTCAGGAGCAATCCACCAATGACGAGGGTTCTGGGGAAGTTGCAAAACATGACGAACCCAAGTCTGCCTCGAAGAACATTAACAACTTTCAGGGAGGAGACGTTCAAAAATAATATTTGCTCGCTCAATTTGCGCGGAAAACCGGGGAATATACTTCTGCTGCCATGCTGAATTTATAACAATGGGAATGAATCCTAATTCACGGCACATCATTGCAACTTTAGTGAAATCTCAGCAATCCTCCTCGGCCTTGGCCCCTGGCCATGCGGATGCATTGCTCATCTGCAAGGGACGGGCTATTTCGTGAGCGTTCAATATCGGTGCAACTACCGCCTGCAATCTCTGCTTCAAAGTAGGTTACATATCTTGATATTTATGCAGCCAATAAGCCTGACATCCACCATTTTGCCAGCTAATAGCTTTATTCCATACATTGTCACGAAACTGTACCTTCCACAGAGCTCTCGGAGATAGCGGGCGTTTATATTCTTGGGTGGACTGACAGCAGGTGATTACAGTGAATGGACCTATCAAATTGCAGAATGCAGGTCATCACTCAATCGCCCTACAATCCTCCTGCAACGTGTCCTATAGATATATATTGACTTCCGAAACAGCAATCGTAGTTATCACGTAGCTTCCCCCTTCCCCTTCCCTATCCCCAAGTAGGATGAATGGCGAGAACAACATATGAAGTGACATAATTGCGGCCAACATATCAAAATGAAAATCTTACAAGCGGAGCTAAAACTTCATGATTACGGAACTGCTTCCCTGAAATCAGTTTTCTATCTTCTCTCATTTTAGGAAAATCTAGCCCAATTTAGGTTTTCTGAAAAGTTTCTTCTCTTTCCCTGGATCTTCGTCCATCAATGTCCTGACCTGACTTCAAGTTCCGAACCAAGGAATCAGCAAAAGTGCGGAGTTCTTAAGAAGTGAACGTACTAGATTAAGGGCCAATGTCATGTCGAATTAAGTAACCATTCTTCGCAAGAACAACCAGCTCAAATCATTTTTTCGTTTCTCTATTGGCAAAACCCAGAAAAAATTGAGAGGGAGCCAATCTTACTGAAGGTTCCTCAGGTAGAAGGGGGAGTATGTCAGGTTCCAGAAAGCAGGAATAAAAAGAGCAGGACCAGTTCCTCCCCTCCTTTGCCGGTGTTAACAATCAACCAGTGGGGAAACTTTAATTCTGATGGACCAGTGGCTCCTTGAGTTCTTTTGAGCTCTCTGAATAGTTGATCAGATAATGGAAACGGTCCCGGTAGACCATTGCATGGTCTCCAACAAGTTCTCTGGAATTTCTGCAAACCCAGTTCTTCGATATAGTTCTTCCGACTGATCGACAGGTTCCAAAATAAGGCAGTACATAAAATGATGATTACTAGGACCAAGAAAAGGCCTATGACGCCATTTTGCAAGCTGAAAGCAAATGGCGTCCTGACTCATAATGAGATCATGGGGCTTATGGAGATCTACTGGGGCATCCATGGTATATATTACCTGGTCCACATTCATATGTTGACTTCCCCGATCGAGTCCGCTCCAGGTTTCGTCATATTTCTGCCGAGTGTCTCTACTCGTGATGAACAAAGGTGGTTTCAGAAGATTTTGGTTGCTCATATAGTTCCAACTTCCTCTTAAGGTCAAGGACGCGGACTTGACTCGCCCGTAGATATCGGCACCCTCGTTCACGACCGCGATATCAAGAAGTTCGGCATTATCGCCTGGAATGAGCCTTTTTGGAGGGAAAAGTCGGCCGAATGATGCTCTACTTTCTATACCATTCGTGGATGCCCAGCTCCATGAAGGCAGCACTGATGTTAAACTAGCTTGTTGTTTGGTTCCAAGGCAAGTCCAGCAGAGCCCTTGTATCAAATCTTCTCTCCAAACCCCACAGACATAGTGATAACCTGTTCGTCTTGAGAATTCTTTGGCTAATCCAGCAATACCAGGGAAGCGATCATCAGGATATGTTATCTCACGATTCGTGTAATCTTCGAGAGTGGAGTACCACCATGCTAACGCTTTTAGACGGTCCATATATACACTGTTTTCATAGCCTTCAGCTTTATGGGTGGTCGTTGTGGAAGATGACTCTATAATAGGAATCTTGAAAATTGCCTTCTGTGGAGGATTGTCCATTCTCGAAATATCGGATTGATGAGTCTCGGCCACACTCGAGGAGTTGCAGTTCCAACGAAGTTGGTGAGCGTCGTACCAGAGTATTCTATTAGACAGGATCGTCTCCTGAAGGACCCAAGCCCGCCGTGATAAGTTATTTTCCAATGGCCCATGTCCGGGGCGTCGAAGATGCAGAAATCCTGATATATGCTTCGTTTGGCTGGAACAAGGAAGTTTTGCTAATGACCGATATTCTGCTCTGTGCTGGTTTGCTGTGGAGAATATTCCCATTGTAGAATCAGAGGCTGCGGAGGGGGATATATTAAGATAGGCTCCATTATAGTATGCATCCATTTTCGAAGACTCCGAGCTCCAGTCGGGATTCGAGTCTTGAATAATGCATAATGAATCGATCCATACGTATTGAATCCCAAGCTTGCGAACAATCTTTATGGCGTCTGTGTAAAGGATTGGTAAATCAGCCAGTTCAAGCTTCTTTTTGCGATCCTCAATATTGGCTGCAGTAGTAATTCCTTGCCTAGATGAGCCCCAGCAGTGACTCAAAGCTGCCCATTGCACCTGATTCCCCATTGAATGCGCAATATATGGCTCTATAGTAGAAGAGCCTACATATACAAGGCGTGTAGGTGCAGGGGTTGAAGTTGGACAGCATAGAGGGTGATTCCCAACACAGTATTGGAGCCAGCGCGCTGCTGTTGCAAAGGCTTTTTCTGAATTCGAGGTTTCGGCGACAGGACGTGAAGTAGCAATCTCTGACAGTTCGTCCTCTAGAATGGACTTTATTAGCCAGCCTTATATGCATTTTGTTTTTCCACTCACCAGGCTCTGTGAAACAAAACACGAGTTTCATCAAGGCTTGCGACTTTTCAAGATTTGGCTGCCAGAATCTGAGCCCCCAGATTGTCTCAGGACATTTTCCATCCGTGAGTGCTGTGCAGATAATCTGTTTCTGCGGAAGCTCTGATCTGTTTTCAGGTATGTCCTCGTGATATATTCCCGTGCGGTCTTTCAGACTGTAAATCGTTACGCACCCCTCACAACCACTGTTAGCCGATAACTTGAGATCTTCTGTGCTCCGGTGATGCCGATATCCATTCTTGGACATTATTTGATCCAGATCCAAGTTGGCGCAATATTGGCAAAGCATAGTCGTGCTTTCAAGGCTGACAATGGATGGGGGATTGTATGTCGAACGTATGAGCTTATTCGAAAAACCTGAGATTGAAGACTTCTGATATCCGGAGAGGAGTTCGATGGGATAAGTTGGCTGAGAAGTCTAACAAAATAATAAGGGAGTCAAAAAGAGAAGGTGGGATTAGAATCCAAATTGATTGCCTCTTGTTGGGAGGTATGAGCAAAGGATCTGCAACAGGAAATGGTAAGGCTATCATGGCTGCCTAACAGCGAAAATCTTGGCATATGGCTTGACGCAGATGTTAGCATTGGGCCTAGGCTAAGGTAGCTAGATACAGCTATATGTAAGAATCGGCGATTATGCGCTAAAAATCGCGAAACCACTGATTTTCCCCCGCGCATTCCCCTAAAATCGACCACTACCCATAACTTTATTAAAATACCTCTAATCTTAAAGATAAGTGGCTTAAATTAAAGTCCTGGATTAATTCTTATTAATAGTAATAAGAATTATAGTCCCGAATCTTTTTAAGCGCGCGAGAGACGTACTCGATAAATTCCTTTATAATAATTTTTAAATTAATTTCTATAAAATTATTATATTTTATAATATTATATATAATATAATAATAAAATATAAAATTATAATATATTAAATTAAACTTATAAATATAAATAATTAATATAAAATAAATTATCCTTATATTATAATATCTAAATTATTTAAATATATAATTACTTTAATTAAATATAATATAATATTTTATTAAAATAAAATAACTAACTTTAATTAAATATAATATAATATTTTATTAAAATAAAATAACTAACTTTATTTATATAAAATTTAATATATAACTCGATTAATTATAAATCTTAAAACTCTTAAAATAAATTAATATTTTATATAAAAAATTATTTATTTAAATTTATTAAAAAAATTAAATTTTAATATTTATATAAATCTTTAAGATATATAATTAAAATATATATTAATTAATATTTATTAATAAAAATATATATAATAAAAAAATTAAAAATTATTAATATAATTAAAAATTATTAAATTAAAGAATATATATTAAAAAATAATTAAAAAAATTTAAATAATAATTTTTTTTATTAATATATATTTTAAAAAATTATATTAAATTTATTTTATTTAAAAAATTAATTATAATAAAAATATTTTAAAAATAAATATAAGATAATATTCTCTTAAATATATAATCTTTATTAAGATTATAATTAATTTTAATTATAAATAATCTTTAATATTATAAAAAAATTTTTATTTTAAATTTAATTTAATTAAATTTTTTTTTATAATTTAAAAATATATTTATAAAAATAATATAAGTTTATTAATAATATATATATTAATTTTAAAGAATTTTTATTTAAAGTATTTTATAAATATATCTAAAAACTTATAATTATTTAAAAAATATAAATATATTTTAAATATATAAAATATTAAAAAGTTTTAATAAAATAATTATAAATTAATTTATATTTAATTTATATTATTAAAATAATAAATTTTTTAATATTATTATTATTATTAATTCTAGATATTTTTTATTTAATAATCTATAATCACGATATAATATTTTTATAATTATTTTATAAATTAAAATAAAATTTAAAATTTAAAAAAAAATAATTAAATTAATAATTTTAATTAATAAATATTTTATTTAGATTATATTATTATAAATAAAATTATATATAAAATAATAACTTTAACTTTATATTTTTTTTTATTATTTTATTTTTTAGTAAAGTAATAATAAAATAAATCTCGATAAAGTTATAAACTTTAAATAATTATATTTTTATTATTATAAGTCTAATTAATATAAAATTTAAATTTTATAAAAAAAAAAAATTAAATCTAATATTTTATAATATTATTATAACTAGAATTAAAGATTAATTAAAATAATAAAAATAAATATTTTAAGTATAATTTAAATAAAATATAATAATTTTATAATTTTGGATTATAATACTTTAACTTTAAAAAAAATAATATCTATATAATAATATATTTAATTTTATTAAATATAATATTAAAAAAAATATATATTAAATTTTTATTTATATATATATTATAATAATATTATATTATAAAAATATTAAATAAAATCTCGAGTATTCTTTAATTTTTTATTTTTTTAATTAATTATTTAATATATTAATATTTTTATTTATTTTAAAAATAAAATAATTCTTAACTTTAAATTTTATTATTATTAAATTTATATTATCCCGAAAAAAATTAAGAATTATTTTTATAATTTATTTAAGTTTTATTATTCTTTTTATTCTCTTTATTAATTTTCTTTATTATATTTTTTTTTATTAAAATTTATTAGAATTTAAATTTATTTTTTTATTTTTTATAAAATATAATAAAGAAAAATATTTATTTTTTAATTTTAATTAATATTATTTTAAAAATAATTTTATTTAATAAAATATATTAAATATTATTAATAATTATCTTATTAATAATAAACTTTATAAAAATAATATTTAGTTAAGTTTAATAATTTAAGGAAAAATACTTCTTTAATTAAATATAAAAAATATTTAATTAAGTATTAATAAGAATATTATTTTATAAAGGACTTAAGATATAAAGAAAGATTATATTAAAGTTAATTTTATTATTATTTTTTAATGTCGATAAAAGAAGACATTTTTTATTTTTTTTATTCTTAAATTTAGTCTTAATTATATTATTAATATTAGGATTAAATAATAAAAATAAAAAATTAACTTAATTTATTAATTTATTAATTTAATAAAGAAAAGAATAAGCGACTAACTAGACAATAAAATAAAAAACTATTATTAAGAATAAAAATATTTATATAAAAGTATTTAAGATATATTTTTTAAAAAAATTATTTATTAATTTTATTATTAATATAATAATATATAATTTTAAATTATATTTTAAGGATTAATTATAAATAATTAAACTAACTTCTTTTTTCTAGACTTCTCTCTAAACTAATCTTTTAAATTTAAATTCTTTAAATTATTTTTAATTTAAAATATTTTTTTTTTAAAGTTTTTTAGTTTTTTTTTTAATAGTTTTCCGCTTAATAAAAAAATTAAATAAAGTTATAAAAAAATATTTAATATTATTATTCTTCTTTATAATTTTTAAAGTTTATAATTTTATATTTATTTTAAATAACTTAAAATAAAAATTATTTTTTAAAATAAATTAATAAAAATTATTTTTATTATAATTTATTATTTTATAAAATTATTTATTATATATTTTATATTAATAATTATATATTATATTTATTTAAACTTAAACTTTAATAATATAAAAATTTATAAATTATAAAATTAATATAATTTTAAATTTTTTAGATTTATTAAAATTTTTTTATAAAACTTTAATAATATTAAAAAATTATTTTTTAAATAATTACTTTATTATTAATTTTTTTATCCTAGTTTTTTCTTTAATTAAATTAATAAATATTATTCTTAATATATATTTAAATCTATATTTAATTAAAATCTTTATTATTTTATTTTATAATATTTTTAATATTTTTAAAAATTAATCTTAATTTATTATTTTATACTTTATTTAAATATTAAACTTTTAATATTTATTTTAGACTTTATATTTATAAATTTATTTTATTAAAACTAGAATTAATTTAATATATTTTATTAGATTAAATTCTTTTATTATATTAATAAAAATTATAATATATCTAGAAAAATATTTTATTCCAAAATTAAATATATATATAATTATAAATAAATATTCTTTATTAATAATTATTTTAATAAAATAAAAAATTATAAAAAAGAGGAATTACGGGATTAATTTTATAAAAACTAAAGGACTCGATAATACTAGAATTTTTTTAGAATCAAGACTTAATTTAATAAATTCGATAAAAGAAGAAGAAGATTTTTTTAAAATATCTTTAACGGGAGTTCTTGCTTTAGAAATAATTTTAGTAAATAGATTCTTTAAAGCGCGGGATTTTTTAGACTATACGGGAAGATCTTTAGACGCCGGAGGACGTCTTTTACGCGGAGGAAATATATTCGCGATAGCCTGACGTCTAGTAATCATGATTATATCGTATTAACTCTAAATAACTTTAATATTTCTACTCTGGGATATATTATAATTACGAAGAATAGTGGATTAATTTAATTTATTTATTTTAGGTGAGTGCGCGGCCAAAATCAATAAATTCGGTAAAATTAGCGCATAATCGCCGATTCTTACATACAGCTGTAGTCCAAAACATCCAGGGTCTGATTTTAGCGAGTAGAAATGCACCTGACAGCTCGCATGGCACAGGAGTAGCAGTGGGAAGAGAGAGCGGCCTCGGTGGGCTACTGCAAATAAAATCAGATAAGGAAACCGAAATAAGACATTTCAAAATAAGAGAAGCTTTTATGGCACAAGGTTAAAAGGGTACGCTATTAGCTTTTTGGGTTGGATCACGTGGATTTAGAGAGCGACCAGGCTGTAACCAACAGGGCAATTAGAGTGCTGTACAACCGGTGTATATTTAACGACGAGAATTCTTTATTTAGGTCGTGTTTTATTCTCGACCGCTTTGCGCCTAAAGATAAGTGTGAAACTAATCTTTCAATAAAGAAAGTAGATTATAAATTAAAATGTATGAACTACGTAAAAGACGTATCTTTTTTCAAAGATATAAAGGGCGTGTAAAGTACCCCTTCTTTTTGTTCAAGACTAATAAAGCTTCGACGATTATTATTCGTATCTGATTTATACCTAGAACTCTAATGATCTGGATTATTAATGAGTTGCCTCTCGTACATAGCGACCATTCATAATTTGGAGGGGTACAGAAGAAGATCACAGTAAACGGGCCTATCAAATCGAAAGTCACTAATTAAGCGCTCTGCAATCCTTACGCAACGTTTCGGAGATATCTTCTGCTCACGACGCCACGCCAAAGAAACAGGGGCATTATGCAACCCATCGGACAAACCAGGGGTTGTCTTCAGGAGTTCCAACATGGCTCAGCTTTGGACGGGAGACCACAAATATAAAGCTTCAGCACCTCTTTCTTCCGTTCTGTCTTCATTTTGAAGATATTCCTCTTTCCCCTTACATCACCCTCCTATCTCGAACTTACATCCTCCATCATGAGTCAGATGTTCTCCGTATCAGGTCGTTTCGACACCCTCGAATTAAGAATCAAAGGCATTGAAGACAAGCTCTCACAAATACTCTCTAGGCTTAGCGCTCTCGAGAATTCTTCTTCTTCTGAATTTGCTGCTGAGACTATCCGATTGCCTTCGAGTGAAATTAAGGAGGGTGAGTATGTGTATCGAAGCTTGGATGGGGAGACAAAGGAGATCAGGGTGTTGGTTCTCTATAGTGGGGAGGAAGACGTCATATGCGAGTTGATACATGGGAGTCTTGATTGGGGTGGGGAAGATATTGCAGATGTTGGGATCAAGCAGAGAGATCAGGTTGAAGCAATCAAGAAGTTTAATACTCTATCCTACACGGTATGATTCCAACTCTAAGGATATCCATCACTAACAATGTATTGCTGTAGTGGGGAAGCGCAGAAAAAAAAGGATCAGTGATCATTGAAGGTCATCGCTTCCCTGTTACGGAGAATCTGGAGTCTGCATTACGATATTTGCGAAACTTCAAGGACCCTTCCTCAAAATCCACAGGCAGCGTGACGCGCTCGTTCTGGTGGATCGACGCCATATGTATCAACCAAGAAGATGTCCTGGAGCGCAATCAACAGGTCAACTTGATGACTAGGATCTATAAGAAAGCCATCGGTGTACATATCTGGCTTGGGGAACAAGCAGATGATAGCGAGATCGCGTTTCAAGTTGCTCGTCAGCTCGCAAAGCAAGAGCCTCAGGGACCGGGACATCCAGATGTCGTTTACCCTGAGACTAGTGCTGAACAAAGAAGAATCCACCGAAAAGCCCTGGCGAAGCTCTGCGCGAGACCCTGGTGGGAACGGGTGTGGGTTCGACAGGAAGTAGCTGTTGCAAACGAAGCAACAGTACACTGCGGAAGTGAATCCTGTTCCTTCCACGCTTTGACTCTAGCTGTCACGACTTTAAACACCATGGACGAAGAACTCGGCTTCAAAGCTGTCGAAGACTCTCCCGACTCTCCTAAGCCTACCCCCGACTTCCTCCGCACACCTGCCTACCGCAGAGCCTACATCCTCACCTACTATCGCACAAACGCTGGCCGTGGCCCGGTTGCTACATACCAAGACCTCCGTACTCTCATCCTGCACACCCGCTCCTGTGCGGCAACCGACCCGCGAGACAAAGTCTTCTCCATTCTCGGCCTAGCAGATCCTGATTTCTGGGGCTTGAAAGCAGACTACCGCCTTTCTGTCCAACAAACCTTCATTCTGGGAGCTCAAAGTTGTATCCTGAAAAAGCAAAGCCTAGATATCCTTTCCGGGTGTCAGCATTCTGATCAGCTGAATGATTTCCCCAGCTGGGTTCCGAATTTGACCGATGGCTGGAAAGCACGGCCGTTTCCAACGACCAGTCAGAGACATTGCGAAGAGGTGATGGCTGGCGAAGCTCCAGATTTTAGCTTCGAAGAAACCGAGAACGGTTGCGTACTGAAAGCGAGGGGATTTTTGCTAGACGAGATCAACACCCTGAGCAGAGAGACTCCTCACCAAGATGCTACGCCTGAGGAACTGGACAACGTATCTTCTGCATGGCGCCTACTGGCAGCAACAGCACTTGAGAACACGAAAATCTATGTCCTAGATAAAGGCACGATTGCAAAGTACAAGGACGACGGACCGTGGATCCAGTTTCTCTCTACGCAGACTGACAAGGGGAATATGCTCCCAAGATCCGCTAATCAGGTGAAGACGCTTGGTGATTACAAGATGGCGAAGTCACTACTGTTGCCTAGCGAAGAAGAGATGGCTGGCATAGGAGATGTTAAGGGTTTGAAGACCAGGGTTAGAGAGCAATTGAGAAAGAATGGCGTGGGAAGAAGATTGGGGGTCACGAAAATGGGTGAGGATAAGGGGAGCGTTGTGCTTGTGCCAGCTGAGGCGAGAAAGGGCGATGAAATTTGGTTGTTTAGAGGGACAAGCTTCCCTTATGTCTTGAGGAAAGTGGAGGACGGGTATGTGGTTGTTGGTGAAGCTTGTGAGTATTCTTTCCGATAAGTCAAGAGGAGCTTACTAACTTGTATGCAGGGTCCGATAGGTATTATTGGCCGTATCTGAAGAAGAGAACGAAGGAGGAGGCGCAGATTGTGTCAATTGTTTAGGGTCGGTTATCTTTCGAGAGTTCAGGGGCCTTCGGAGGGTGCCCGGGGTGGGGCATTACAGCTTGCAAAGTGTACTGGGACATGGCCCCCGGGTCATCAGGTAGAGTTTGCAGCACGAGACCTGATGATTTTGCCAATTAGTACTAGAAATTAAAGACAATTTGAGGAGGTGTGTTCTGGATCTGTGACTTTTTATTTATTTGAATATGACCTCAAATTCTACGAGACCAGTACATTGAAAATAGCTCAACTCATCATGAAGTAAACTGAACGGACCTTTAGTACCACAATCACTCAGCAAGTATTTCGACTGGTAAGTGTTAAAGAGAAAGAGTCGAAAAGTCTTAATGCATGGACTAGGAAATAAGATGGACGGCCCGTCCCGTCCCTTGATGAGCCGAGGCTTTCCTTTTCGTCCGATGCTAGCAACAACACCCGTGAGCATAAGACCTCAAACATCCGTACATTGGCATGGGATGTTTCATGTGACCGAGCATAACAGAAAGCTTTTCAGTTAATGATTTTGAAGGGCGTTGAGTTCGAGCTAGCTAATGCCAAGTGTAGGTTTAGCCACTTGTGAACCCAACAGACTAGGTAGGTACGGCTAGCTATACTAGAGCATTGAGCTAACTGGTCTAGAGTACCACAAGTCGAGATATAAGGTCATGTCTCAATTTTACCATTTTAGACGGCGATTGAGATCTGAACTGGCTATCGCTATGTCTATATTTTTCCAGGTGGTCCTCTCTTGCGCACCTAATCTTCCCATCGAGAACTGCCACCACGACTTACCCCGAGATACAAAATCCAACAATCACAATACAAATCGGTATCCACAACTTTACTTTTCTTTACACAGAGTACTTTCAAAAGCGAACCATCAATCGACATGGATGCAAGGGCATCCTATTCCGAGAACATAGCCAACTACTGCCGCCAAGCAATAACCAACATCCAACACCCGCAACCCAAATCTCACGCCCAGAAAATTCCCGAAGTCGTTGAAAATTTAGAGCAAGTGGCTCAGAAATTTAAGCGACAAATCGACCTACAAAACAGAATCAGGATGTTCACCGACAACCTCCATGCTCAATGCCGATTTGATACAACTAAACAAGTCCTGGCTAAGATGCGTGAGCATAGAAAGATTCTGGAAAAGAAAGATGAAGAGATCAGAAACCAGAATGAGCTCATCAGACGCTTGCAAGATCAATCTGTCAACCAGCAAGCCACAATTGATAATATGAATTTACGGTTTAGTGCAGACAGAAAGATCCGTATCAAGGAAGGTCAAGAGATCGCCAGACTCAAACAAGAACTCGCCCAAAAAGATCAACTTATCAGCCAACAAGCATTGATAATCAAGGACATGTACCACCGATACCAAATCGCTGAAAATCAATTCTACGACCTTCAAATGGCGAACCATGAGCCTAGAGACCGACTTGCCAGACCTAGGGAAGCGGATGATGTGTTGCATGTCGCTCAAGATAAATCTGCGCAAACGGCTGATGGAGTCAATGTTCCGAAGGATCAGAGTAAGGTCTTGAAAGCTTCTTTTGAAGAGCCTGGTTCGGCTATACGTGGGTGCCGTGTGGCTCAAGGTGTCAATCATGAACAGGTCGAGGAGATCAATGTGCTGGTGCAGAAGGTTGAGGATTTGTGCATCAAGCGGAATGAGTGTAAGAAGGAGATGAGAGAGGGCGATGATCAAGTTGGGTCTGTTGGTAGCTTGCGGTTGGAGCTGAGCGGTGAGATGCTGGCTACGTCTGAGGATCCGAAGACAGTTCCTGATGCTACCAATGGGGAAGTAGCAGTTGCCCCAAGGCCCGGCATGCTGGAATCCATGTCCACAACGCCTGAAGTTGAGGAAGCCAAGGTTGAGGTTCGCAGATTGGAGGATGAAGATTTGTACTCGGCCGATTAAGAGAAGAGCAGCAGTAATATAGACAGAATGGTTTTTTAGGAATTGTAAGCTGAATTGCACCCTCTCTGCCTAGAATCGTGAATAGAATATGATCAAACGTAAATTGAATCCCAAGTCCCCAATTACAGTCCTGCGGTACATTTCTTTTCTGCATTCTCTGTTGCAAACCCTCCTTGTGTGCTTTGCAGGTTGGGTTTTTGCAATATGCTACCTGCTACTCCACCCTCTTCCTTCAACCTCTTTTTGCATTTTGAGTCCAGATTATTGAAATATCTTCGGGTTAAAATCAATCACCCTTTCTCAGAATTTGCAACTCATTCGATTTTTATAGCTTATTCCCTTCACTTGAAGCATAAGTTCCATTATTCATATTTAATTTTCATGCTTTAAATATTTCAAATGCCGCCTATAAGTCCATCTTCATAAGTTGTTAAAGCAGCTTGTACCAAGAGACAGAAATATCAATTATAAATATTTTCCAGCTATTTGTGTTTTTTTAATCCCGTTTATGTCTGACTCAGACAATAGACCTTTAGGGTGGAGCTTTGTTTGGTCTTTGTATACAATAATCTCCTTTACTCTAATATTTGATTAATAATTATCGTCTAGTGTTTGAAAACAAATAGTTTTGTTTACTTTACTGTTTCCGATAATTATAAACTAGAGTAAGCGTCATTTAGCCTGTTGTTATAACAGCTTTCGTCGCTTTAATGTTTAGAGAATAATCCATGATTTCAAGGAAGCTAGAGTTAAGCTTTATTTAGAGCTTGAGTGTGGTGTTTCCTCTGGGGCAGAGACAGGTGGTCCGATCCAGTTCGAAGCATTGGCAATGGGGTTCGAAAGCATGTTGAGACTGGTTAAAGTTTATACTAGCACGGGATATTAGCAAGATGCCTTCGAGATCCAAAGCATCCACGTGCTTACTTGTTAGGCACCTTTAGCATCAGCAGCAAGTATATAATAATTTTGAATCGACGAATCGGCCTATCTTTGAGATAATATCAAGCTGGAGTCACGCCTCACCTGGCCTTTTCGTAACATCTTCCTTTGCTTTTATATTTTAGATACTAGCAAGCTATACTTAAGCGTTACCTGGTCTTCTGTTTATAATACTTTCCTTTGCTCTGATCTTTTAGATGACGATAGTCTAATTAAGCTTTATCTCAAATCCTTGTTAACCATTACCTGGCATATAAATACTTTATCGAGCTGATCTATCAGTCATCTGATTCTTTGTGCTTGATTAAGCAACTTTTCCAGAAATACAATATCGACATTACCGTCTACACCGTCGACTCTTCTGAGGGCAAAGAGGCTGCCATTGTCGTTGTAGGTTTTACCACACCTGCTCGCATGCACACCGTGGTTGGCTTTTTCAGTGACAAGCGTCGAATCAATGTAGCTTTCAGTCGCGCTATAGATGGTCGCATTGTTATTGGCAGCGAATTGCTAACAATTGTTCCCTTCGTTCTGATCTTTGAAATAAAGGCAAGTTGGAGTTAAGCGTTATCTGAACTTAGAGTGCTCTTTTTAGGCTGATGATTCAGACAACGATAAGTCGGGGTTAAGCGTTATCCCAACTTTGCAATTGGCGTCATCTGGTCTTTTGTACAAAATTGTTCCCTTCGTTCTGATCTTTAAGATGACGATAAGCTAGAGTTGAGCGTTATCTGATCTTGGAGTGCTTTATTCGAGCTGATAGTTCAGACAACGATAAGCAGGCGTTAAGCGTCCTCCCAAGTTTGCGTTAGACGTCATCTGGTCTTTTGCACACGATAAGTTCCTTCGCTCTGATATTTAGGATGATGATGAATCTTTACAGATATAAATCACCTTCTTATTACTAGGCCCAATCTATGCTTAATGCCATGCTTTGAACGTCTCCATTATACTAGTCCACCAGCAAACCCGAATGTTCCAGAGATCTATGTACATTGAACACCCCTTGCCTCCTTCCCTCTCTCCTATCCCAAACGTCTCCGCTTTCCTCCCCTCCCCTCTTCTTCCTCTTCCTCTTCTTCTCCCTCGTCCTCCTCCCTTCGCTCCCAGCTTGCAATCAGCCGATCGGCTCTCCTCAACTGCTGACTCAACAGCATATTCTCCTCCCTCAATTCCCGGTTCTCCTCCAACAGCTCCTGGTATGAGCGTCGACGGCGATTTGAAGGTTGGAATTCGGATGACTGAGGAGCGGGACTGGCGGGACGGGGTTGCTGTGGCGATAGACGAGTTGCGCGAGATGGAACTGGTGGGGAAGGAGCTCGCGGTGGACTGGGACTGGCGAATAGTGAAGTTGCACCAGAACGGGAAGAAAGTGGTTCGGCTGGAGATTGCGGTTGACCGGCAGGACGGAAAGGAGCCGACGGGTTCTGCGACGAGGAAGGAGCTGGAGCGACACGAAGGTGATCAAAATCGTCCAGGTCCTCGGCGATAAAATCCAACATGTCGCGGAGACGATTGTATTGTCGCTGGACACGACCGTGGAGTTCGACTCCGGCTTGGGCGCGCTGGCGATTTGGAGGGTGGGTGAAGTCTTCGCGGATTTGTACAAGCAGTCGTCGTCCTTCATCCAAGACCCGCTCCAGCTCTTGAAGCGTGAGCTCCGGGTAGCGATTGAGGATAGAGCGGATTTGTGGGTGACCGGGAGGGAAGCTGGCGGCAAGTGAGACGAACTCGTCGCGGGCAGCTTGGAGGAGGTTGGCGAGCCGCTGGGCTTGTGGGAGCGAAATCGTTACAGGAGGAGGGCGAGAGACAAGAGATTCTGCCTGTTGTGACATGTTTGA
>Ga0302221_10000934_pt1 | contig 19460 bp, 17 predicted proteins | sample II_Palsa_E2_1_FD_193517 | JGI IMG/M metagenome (GOLD analysis project Ga0302221, IMG submission 193517) | Peat permafrost microbial communities from Stordalen Mire near Abisko, Sweden - II_Palsa_E2_1 | ecosystem: Environmental > Terrestrial > Soil > Palsa > Peat permafrost | place: Sweden... | reverse complement strand
GAAGTTACAGATGCTGAGTAGGAGCTCGATGCCTCGCTGCCATAGGAACTGTCTTGATCATCATCGGCTTCCACCACACCCGCCTCATGTGCGCCATTTTCTGGCTGGATCACTTGCGCAGCAGTCGTGTCTGCCTGTGGGGACTTCGGACTCCTTGGACTTGTCGTTACACTTGCAGAGCTATCGGCTGCTACCGCTTTGGACATCGTGATATGTGATAAGAAGGTGTTGATCGATGACGTGCAGCGTTGTACTCGATATGCGAGGGCGATCTTAAAATGAACGTTCGAAGTGGAGAGTCTCTTTCATGCTTTAGGGGCGGGAGGTCAGCTCACTATTTTCTAGACCACCGTAAACCTCCCCCTATGATTGGCCTTATTGAAACACTTTCACGGCGGCGCAGCACGCTATTGAGAATGATTTCGACCGGATCTCTTCCCGAGAGGCACGATTCCAAACGCCAAGGGATAAACGTGTCGGGTCCGAGGCTGAATAGATCCGAGAATCCGAGTCCATGGCAGCCGTGCCATGTGCGCCCCCACTACTGCAACGTTATGCGGTACGTACCCCATCATTACACCGCTTCTTCATCTGGCTTCCCCTCACTTTCCTTCCATCAACCTCAAGAACAGATATATACGATACTATGTCTGCAAACAGTCTAGTTTCTCTTGCCGCAGCTGTTGCCGAGGCCTTGGCAAAGCCCGAGAGCCTCTCGGCTTCCTCTCCAGAGGAGCAAAAGGCGAGGCTTGATCTGATTGATCTCCTCCCCGAGCTCAATGCAGCCTTAGTAGGTGATGTTGAACATCTTCGCGAACTGGCATGGTCGGTGAGTAGAGCTTCCACTGCTTAATTACATCAATTCTGACATCTTCAAGGCTGTTCACGTGCTTCCCGTCGCAGCGATCAATCGCTGGGGCATAGCAAAACTCGTTCCTGTCGATAGCGATATCTCGTATGAAGAGCTCGCGAAAGCAACAGGCGTCTCTGAGTCAATGCTTCGGAGAATATTGCGCCATGCTATGACCAGTAGACTATTCTGCGAGAAAAATGGTAAGGTTGCGCATACGCCGACGTCGAAATTGCTGGTTGAGAATGAATATCTCGCTGCTTTCGTCGATCTGCATACAGAGGTTGCGTTCAAGAGTCTTGCGCATACCATGGATGCTCTGAAGAGATGGCCGGATTCGATAAATCCGAGGGAGACGGGATATTCCATTGCTCTTGGCAAACCTGGTGAGATTGCTGTCTATGAAGATGTGGCGAAAGACCGAGTGAGGACGGTGAACTTTGGGCGCGCGATGCAGTTCTTCAGCTCAGGCGAGGGGTACGAGGTGACGAGCTTGGTGGAGGGTTATCCTTGGGGCAAGCTTGGGAAGGGAACCGTGGTCGATGTGAGTAATGCCGTTTGTGTTTGTTTAGCTGATATTGAAAAGAGAACGATAGGTTGGAGGGGCAAACGGCTTCGCAAGCGCAGCAATCTCAAAAGCGTTCCCAGATCTCAAACTCATAGTACAAGATATCCGGATGGTCGAAGATACCAAAGTCGACTACCCAGGAACGAATATCGAATGGATGCAGCATGACTATTTCAAGCCTCAGCCAGTCCACGGAGCAGACGTGTACTTCTACCGCTTCGTGTTTCACAACTTGTATGATGAGAAAGCGATTGAGTTGCTGAGGGCTGCGATTCCAGCACTGAAGAAGGGAGCGAGGATTTTGATGAATGATGAGATTTTGCCGGAGCCCGGGAAGATTAGCTGGCGGAACGAGAGGGCTATTAGGGGGTTGGATGCCATTGTAGGTTTTCCGTTAAGAGTCTGATTCTTGCTGATATTGATAGATGCTTGCTTGTATGAGCGGGCATGAGAGAGGGGTGAGTGAGTGGGAGGGATTGTTCAAGAAGGCGGATTCGAGGTACAGGTTCCTAAGTGCGGCTCCAGCGCCGAATTCGAAGATGTGGTTGATTGAGGCGGAATGGACTGGATGAAGTGTGGGATCAAAAGCAGGTACAGGAGAAGATTTAGCATTATCCGTCGCTGCCACCAGGTGCACCCTGGCCCGTGCACAAGCCAAAGCGAGCCAACGAGATCGCGTGTTTCAACTCTCCAGGCATGTCTGCCTAAAATTTAGCGATCCATGCCCTGAATTTTAGTGATGTGGTCGCTAAACTATAGCGAGCTTCAGTCACAGATTTTGGTGTTTCTTGCTTACTAATACGGCGCACTAATATCAAGGATGATGGATAGCCTGAGTACCTCAGCTATGTCATGAACATCTTAGAAATGCCTGGTCAAGTGGCTTGGGTAATATTTTCTGAAGCGCCTATGCCTAAATACCTTGCACGATACAATTTGACTTCTTTTAGCTGCAAGTTTTCTTTGGATGCAATCCAAATTTCGGTAGGATACCGATAGACTCAGTATTAATTTTCCCTTTCGCTGGTTCCGTTTTAGTCTGCGGACGTGAGCAACTGCTGCTTTAACCTGAGCTGAGGGTGAACACGCCTGAGCAGAGCCTGAGCACGCCTGAGCAAGCTTGAGCAGAGCCTGAGCGGAGCCTGAGCGGGGGCCCGAGTCAGCTTGCGCACCATAATGCGGAACCCATTTTGGCCTTCTGTCTACCTCGGCTATAATTTCCTTATCGAATTTTGCCCGGGAGTCCGTTTCCGCTCCTTTACAGGATTCTTGCCGGAGTAATTTTGGATCACTCTTATTATAGAGCAAATATATTACCGTTATTAAAGAAGAACTTCTTATAAAGTAAAAGGACCAGCTTCGAAAGCAAGCCGAAAACCTGGTACGAGAGCTAATATAAATAGGGGACGGAATAACCTTATTATTAATCTATTATAATAGTGAGCTACAAGCTATTAGTTACTGAAGTTTTTATATTATAAAAGTAGTTGAGTGATAGTGACCTTGACTTTAACAATGATGATGACACGCACGCGCAAGATAAATTAAATAAATACTTTTTAGCTAAACTCTTAATTAATCTTAATACAAGAGTATATAAGATTAAAAGAAGCGATATTTAAAGCGAGAAATCAAATATATAATAAAATATTATAAAATAAATAAAGGTATTAATATTAGAATAATAATAAAAAAAAATCGTTTTTTAATTAAAAATAATTAATATATTATATAATAAAATATAATTATTAAAAAACTAATATATAAAATATATTTCTTTATAATATATATATAATATATTAAATTAAGTAAATTTTTTTTATTTCTTATAAATATTATTTAAAGTTATAAATAATTAATTCTTTAAAAAATATAAATTTATTTATATATTTTATAAAATTTAAAAATAATATAAAAAAATAAAACTTTAAGTTATGTCTTTTATTAATATAAAATTAATAAATTTATTTTTTTATATTTTTAACTTTCGCGATATTAATAAATATTAATTAAAAAAAGTCTTTATTAATAAATTAATACTTTTAAGTATTAATTATAATATTTATAATTATTATAAATTTATTATTATTTTATTTTATTCTTTTATTTTATTTTAAATATACGCGAGTATATTTTTATATAATAAATACTTTAAAAATATACTTTAATAATTTTATTAATTTTAAATATATAATTTTTTATATATTTTTATTTTTCTTTTTATTAAATTCTTTAATTTATTTTTTATATTATAATTTATTCTTAAAATATAACTTTAATTTATTTATTTTTTTATAATTAATTAATTATAAAAATAATTAATTTTATAATAAAATTAAAAAATAATTATTTTTATTTTAAAATTTTATTTTTAATAAATTTTATAATTATATTTTATAAAAAAAATAAAAAAAACTTTATTAAGATTTATATTACTTTATTTAAGATATAAAAATAATTAATCTTATTTTAAAAGAATTAAAGACAATAATATATTTAAATATTCTTTATAGTTTAAAAAATAATTTTTAAGTTTATTAGTTTATTATTAATATATTAGTTTAAAAAGTCATTTATTAACTAAATTTAATATATTATTTAAAGAGTTATTCTAATTAAAGTCGCTATAGACTTAAGTTATAAATAAGTAAAAAAGATAATATTATATCGGTTAAAGTATATTTAAAGGTGACGCGAGATAATGTAGTTTATTAATCAAGAATTCCGCTACTAACACCGGCATCTTTTGCCGACTAGTCACTTCCGACCTTGTGCAGTAGTCGGAACACGACCGTTTCAAGGCATGCAGGGGGCACAGGAGGAAGATATTTTCTTGTTTATATGGTATTACGATTGAGCTTATTGATTAGGCAAGAGCAGAGGATTTATGTGGGGTCTTCCTTGTTGGCGCTTAATAACGTCTTCTTTAAATTAGACGTGAACTCGACGATAGCTCCCCTCTTACAAACTCCTTTGCCGATTAAGAGGACGACTTACGAATAAAAGAAATGGACTAGATCATTGCTACTAGCTAATCTAACACAAGGGAGGATATTGCGACGGTTCTCAACAGCCCAGAAACCGGGACTTTTTATATCAAAGAAGTCGAGGAGACAGACACGGAGAATATAAGATTAATCGGCGAACTACAGCTCTTGAATCGAGATGCTAAAGATGCTTTTCACCGCTTAGTATATCGGCACAATATAGAGTTCTATAAATATTATTATAATTTTATACGGGTCGATTTAAGCGAGGCCTCAAAGCTAGTTAGATACTTTGTTTTCTCGCTCAGTAATCTGCTAAAATTTACGTCATTAGGCTGGAGGATCGGAAGAGGAAGAAAGAATCTCAAGAATCTATATATTGATATACTTTTAATAATGGAGGGGGAGGAAAGTGGCGATATAGCCGGGATGCACGCGCGCTTTACTTAAATAAAAAAAAGGAATAAGTTTTTCTTAATCGCGGATAATATATATAATAAGACGATAATATTAAATAGAGAAGTATTCTTAAATAAATAACGATTAATCCTTTATCAAAATATAATTAAAATAAATAAGTATTACTTTATCTTTAAGTTTCTAACGCGTATAATAATATAAGATAAATAATTTTAAATAAAACTAGCTACTTTCTATAATCACGTTTTAAGCGATTTAGTTCTATTAATAATTCTTATTTCAAGTAAGTATAAGATAATAATAAGAGATTAAATAGTCAAGAATATAATCGTGAAAAGAACATTTAGTCATGTTTATATAATTATACACGCACGTATAGAAAAAGCTGCAATAGCTAAAGAACTTTAATGAATAAAATATAATTCGCGTAAAGTAAACGAGGAGGTTAATATAGCTAAGTATTTTATAAACATTAAACACGTATATAAGTATCTTTAAAATTATCGGGATTAACGATAATAATAAAAATATTTAATAACGCCTTTTTAATTCTATTATAAATTTATTTATAACAAGATTAAAAAGATATATTTAAAAAGAGTTAAATGTTTAATATTACATTAATATAAAATAAATATATATTATAAAGCTCTTAAATAATACTTAAAAACTAAGATTAAATAATATCGTCGACAAGTATATATTCTTTAATCCATTATCGACAAGTATATTTAATTCCTTGATTATATTAAAAGTATTTAAAAAAACTCGTACTTTCTTCTATATATAAGTCTTTAAAGGAATTATATTCTTTTATAAGAAAGACATCACTTATCGTGACATAAAACTTGCTAATCTTCTCGTATAATCTTACGACCTTCTTTTAGCTAAAGTCACTGATTTTAGATCTATAATAGCCAAAAAGATAATTCTATATGATCGGCCGGGAACGATACCTTATTTAGTACCCGAGCAGCAAGAAGAATAATATCATGAATATCAAGTTGATTACTAGACTTATGCCTTGGTCGTCGTTAAAATCCTTAGATATCGACGTTCAAATAGCGAGCAAGTAGATGAGAAAAATTTCGACAAGATTTATAAGTAGCTTGGCGAGAAACCCTATCGACCTATAGCGATCTATTATAAAGCCATGCTCTAGTGGGAACCAAAAGACCGAATGACGGCCGACGATGCTTTACAGCATCCCCTTGCTCAATACCGAGAAAAGAGCGCCACCAGTAAACGGATGCTCATTGAATAGAACCAACTCGATCAATAGTCACATTACCTGCTCCACTTGTTTCAAACAACGGTATGCGATAGATTTAAGAGGAGTAGTTCTCTATTAACAGCTGGCGAAGGTTCCGACATTAGGGCTGAGGATGTTGTAATACTTGCAAGACTTGGAGAGAGATGTGATTGAGGTACTAGTTTTCTACCTGGATATTCTTCATGGCGAAAGTTGGCGGGTCCAATTCAAATGAGTTCTGATTTTGCCGGCGGATACTGCTTCTGGTTTGCAGTGATGAAGAGTGGTTGCATGCGCTTTTGTTATATTCTTCAATTTAAGAGACAATCGAAATTGGATTCTTGACAGAGCATACTCCTCCAAAAAGAATTTGCTAAACGCCTACGTTCCACTGTTCTATAGAGAGCCATCAAGTCTCCACCCAACCATCCACTTTACCCTTCACTTCATTATGGCACCCATCGAACTCAAGAAAGTCAATCTTTTGACTTCGTCAAGTCTTCCACCAGCAGCTCCTCTGTGAGAAATTCGGGGTCCTGGCCCTCAGACCAGCGGATCGTCCGAACCCCAAAGAATAATCAGGTTGTGGGCGAGGACTGTAGAAAGGCCTAGAGCTATTCCAACCTTCATTGACACTTTCAATCAAATGATTAAGATGGGTAGCACTATATGTCGCTAGAGTTTGGGCAGAAGGGATAATCAGCGGCAAGATATCTCGAACAACCATAGCCTCGTTTCTATTGCGAACCTTCTTGCAAGTTGTGTTGAACAGATTATCGCGAAATAGTGAGTCCGGAGGATATGCCTGTGCTGAAGAAAGTAAGGTTTGACAAAGGTCACTGCTTGCTTTTTGAATACCCTCGTCGGATTTGTCCATAAAGCTCTTCTTGGTAGCAAGCATAGTCTCATAACTTGGACGCGCATAAGGCGTACTTTTGGCTTCTTTCGGCCTTTTATCGCTAGGTGCAGAGCTAGGGGTGGTAGAGCCAGCTTCCGATTGTTTGCCGCGAAAAGATTTCTTCCTCGCAAGCAAATGATTCATCTTGCTTTCCGGCTCGAAGTATTCCTTAGGCCAAGATCCTTCCCTTCTCCAGTATTCAAGAGGGTTGATATCCTTCCTGCTGACATCGACTGCCGTGTTTCCGCCGATTGTGTCCTCAATGTGAGCTCCTTGGGGGGACGTCCGCGGCCGCTTCCGAGAAGTGGCAGTAGTGGGGAGGAGGGCTTCGTCTGATTGTTTGCGTTTTCGATTTCGATTTCGATTTTGATCCTCAAACTATGGGAACTTGATTTGGGTTAGCTTTATAGAATAGCAGGAGGAGTGACATGCCTCCTTGCCAGGTGTGTTGCTAGTTGGGGAGCGAAGTGGGTGCTTTGGTTCTGTTGTCGTCTTGGATACAATTCGTTCCTGGGGTCGTAGGCGTGTGCTTCTGCGAGGTTGTTCTCTCTTGATATCTTGTGGCTACGCTCCTGTCAAGCATCAGTTAAAATACGCAACAGATATGAATGGCTTGCTCACTTCCGTTTAGCAGAGTGTTGCCTTTCCCTCGAGACGGGGCCATATTGACTGGAAGGAGGAAGGGTAAGAAGTGGGTTTATATTGCCGCTGGGTTGATGGGCGGAGGTAAGATAGGAGGAGTCAGAGGGGTGGTGCAGGCAGGACGCGCGGGTGGTGGTGCAGCATGCATCCCTCCCCTCGGAACCACTGAAGTCGAGCTTGACCGGCTCAACATTGGTGTCGTCATTTACACTATGCTGAATAAGGATTAGTTGAGCACAGTTGGTTTCCAGGCCTTATCCGCAAGGCAATAATGCACTTCTTGTTAATCCCGAAGTGGTTAGAACTCCCGAGAGCAATTAGCCGTAATCGACCAGAATCGACCCTTTAAACTTGTTGAACCTCTCGCGCGTTTGACCACCCACAAAAGTAGTCGAGAAGTTCGACAAATGCACTTGTGCAACCTTTCTCTAGGGAGCAATATGAGTAGTGCCCTACTTTTCAACATCGCTAATAAATTCAATTTTCGCCAAATCAAAGCGACTTGCCACGCCTTACTTCGAACCTACCAGTCAGACACTCAAAAATCAAACGGGCCTACAACGAACTCCCATCTTATCATCTCGACGTGCAACTATTGCTTCCACAAACTCGCTTGATCCATCCTCCAAATGAGCTCTACTTTAGAACTTGTGAAGCCGGAGAAATATCCTACCTGTCACTCTCGTGTATTCGATAAACCGTTGCAGTTCTGCAAGGCTCCTCTGGCAATAGGGGGTTCTGGCCAAGCCTACATGGCAATTTCAGAAACAGGGGAGGGTTACTTCGTCAAAATGGCAAGTTTTTCTCTCTTGCTTGAATTGTTGTGGAATAATCGGGAGGGTTCCTGACCGAGTCATATGTGCGTGAGAGACCAAGCAATGCAAAGACTCTGTCTCTAGGATCCGAGTAGTCGCAGCGAAGATAGTTGTATACAAGGTTCTGCAGCCTTGATCTAGTGCCAAATGCTCTATCACGTTGGTTTAGAATGAGTCCCAAGAGATGCTCACGACAAACGCCTTTGATGGAGCGTGCTTCCACACCTGCTGTTAGTGCATTCCTGAGGGCGTCTGCTAATTCTGATAGCTCTTCAGGTCCGTTCGGCAGGTCCAGACAGTGAGGTCCACACAAAAATGTGAGCCTTCTCGCTACAGCAGCTTCCTGAATGACCCAGACTCTACTCCACCAAGGCCGTGTTAGGATGTCACGGAAGCTTTCGCTAAAGCCTTCAGTGAAGAAGTATTCTGCGGTTGGATGCGGAGGTTTCGCGTTCAAGAGGCTAGCCAGCTCTTTCGTGCCGTCGCTTCCGTGCATGCCTGCTTCTCCAAACCAGACCAGAACTTGAGAGGCGGATTCGTAAATTTCACGCATCAAGGACACTTGATGACCTCTTTCATCGTCATCCATCTGATTGATACAGATGGCATCAATCCACAAAATGCGTTCACGATCGCACAGCCTCAGGAGAGACAAGGCTGCATGCAAGTTCCGAGTAACTTTGAACAAACTGTCGTTGACGAAGATCCAATCTTGGTCTTTCTCATTGCCCCAAACGTACGAGAGGGCCTCATAATTAATTTCCGGGGAATCGCGCACTATGTGCTCCGTTCCAATATTAAAGAGGTGTCCTCGAATATGAGAGTTACTCCTCCCAGGAAAGAGCGAAAATAGTCGAATCTCTTGCCCTTCATGTTTGTCCCTATTGAGTCGGCTGTAAAGTTTTTCCATCAGTGACGAAAGTAGCGATGGACCATATACAGAATGTATGTTGGCTAATATTACTCTGGGTTTTTTTGGCTGCTTTAGACTGGATAGGATGGTTCTGGAGGTAGTACACGGATTTGACATCTCGCTCTCCAACCCCTCAGGCGGCAGCTTATGGAAGTTTCTAGAAGAACTCCACATTTTGGATAAATTCGGTATAAGGTGCAAAATTATACGGCTAGCGGGCTGTTAATATAGCATTATATAAGCGTAATAAATTCGCTTAGCGTTTTGTGTCCCTCTCCCTTTGTCCAATAAAACTCGACATACAGATTTTCTTCTACTTTGTATCTTTAAAGCTAAGAGACATTATATTTTCTTAATAGGCCCCCTTGGTATGATAATCCAAAAATTTAGATACAGGCCTATATTCGAGGTAAAGCAGGGGGAAACAGCTGAAGCGGCTTGTGACGCTGTCGACGGGATAATTAATAACATAACTAAATTGTTTTAATTTTCTGACTACAAGTTGAATTCTTGTAGAGAAATAACTAAAGACCAATAGCAAACTAATTATAACTTTATATATGTTGCAGAGCAGGGATCATATGGAGTATAAGCTTTCTGTTCTCACGTGCGTTTAGCTAATCTGGACGAGCTTCTGTCTATAAAAGCCGTGCTCTCCTTTACTTCTAGAATAATAAAGTCAAGTACGAAACCTCATGCCCAACTACACTTCGGGCTGCTCTTATTCTATATAACAATATATTTACGTGGTGGAGATTCAAGACCTCTAAACTATAATTTTTTTCGGTACACAAAGGTTTTCGGCACACGGTAATTGACGTTAGATGCGTATAGTGGTAGTAGAAGAAAGTAATTTCATTATTCATAGCTAATAGTAGGATATAATAAAAGTGCTGCTCGCAGCTAAAGGGCAGCACAGCTAGTGTTGTTTTCTCTTAACGAAGAACTTGGGGATTAATTTTCTCGAGCGTCCTCTTTACACTCCCGACTAGATCACTCTCGTAAGCGTGGCATGAATCTACTTTTTCTTTTGCTATATAAAGCAGAATCATCCTCGCCCATCTATTCCTCGTCCTCATCTCCTACTTCGGTAGCACCTATTAGAGCAATCAACCAGTCTAGTGTCCCTGCCCTAGCCATATATTTCAGTACCCCAGCGTGATTACAGAACCTTAGTCTGCGATTACCTGGTACCACTAGATCGACTACAGATTGTGCTGATAGATTAGCGACTTTAGCCCGAGGTGGGATTATCCTGCGATTGAGGCTCTGACGACATATAAGGCAAGTATAATTCGTAGCCGTCCAAGAGTTTAAACAAGGATCTCCAAAGCAATGATTGCAATTTGTTCTAACACAAACTTCCTCCTTGCCCTTTATATCTAGAGTTCTATAAGGCTCCCGGCAAATACCATAAGAGTCTTCTTTAGAGTACTCCCTACAGCCCGAATAAATGTAAGTTGCACCTGATTACAGGGGTTCAGATCGGCGAAGCAGCTAGAATTACAAGGTGGCCTGACCAATCAGAATAACTATTCACCTCGTACGAGTACCGTAAGTCTCGTGTTTCTCACGCTGCTATAAGACTCTCTCTCTCTCTTCCTTTCTTATTACTCTCATGGATTCAATAGTCTTTATTCCTACACCAAAAACACATACCAAACCAACAAGCAAAGATGACCGGCTCTATATCCAGACCCTCTACTATATAGCAGGGTGGTCTATTCATGATATCCTCCTCCAGAACCCTAAGCTCACACGCCACTAAGTCGATTATACTCTCTCCTTTCGCCCTACTCCCCAAAAACACCGATGTGGCCGTTATCCACTCCTCTCTATACCCTAGCGTAAGCACCTTATTAGTTGGGCTACGTTATGGTAAAGGAGCAAGCATGTTCTAAGAGAAGGAGTAAGGGACAATTACTACGAAATCATACTGCGAACACACCGTCCCAGTAATTATCAACTATCTATTCAACTATCTAGGCCTCTCTTTTCAACAGGACGAAGGAGCAAGGCATAATTTAAAGACTATACTTACTCTTCTTAAGAGCTGGAATGTGATACCAATCTTCTGGCTACCTTTCTCACCAGATCTGTCTCCGATTAAAGATATTTAGGACCGACTTAAGGATCTTTTATAAGAGATAGACCCTATAGTATACTAGGACAAAGCAAGGCTCCGGCAGGCTGTTTTGAGAGCCTAGGAAACGATTATAGATGCAGAGATTAGAGAGAGGATAAGGACGATACACTAGCGCTATTTAGATGTGATTGCAGCTAATGGAAGGGAGACAAAGTAGTAAAAATACTCTAAATACTCTAATGCCCTCAATTTTGTGATTTTGCCACTATAATATATATATAAAGCGGCATTGGTGGCGATGTCTTATATTTAAAAATCCCTGTACGGAGTACTCTCAAGCTTCGGATTCAGAGCTCCTGAATAGGCAATGCTCGGCGTAGTGGCCTCTGAGGTTATGTAGCTCCTGCTGCCGTTGAGGTTGGAAATTTGTGTGGCTCCCTAGGTTAAAGCAACCTTGAATACATGCACTGTATCTTTTTGACCTATCACTACCCCAATTCTTGGCCAGTATTCTCTTCAATAGGGACTCAAGAAGAATGCCAAAGTAATCTTTCACCTTTATATCGAGACGCAAGGACCACCAAGGCCCATGTCATCAAATTACTTTTAGTTGAGTTCGATCTAAAGATGCAACATTAAAGAAAAGAGCTCAAAATAAATTGGAAATTAGTTGGAAATTAATTATACATTGGTTAAACATTCCGTCTTGGTTTTCTTATTGCCTTAGGCAGACTTTTTTTGTTCGACTAGAATCAGGACAAAGAGCAAAAACGGGGGTTAAGCGTGATTGGTCTGAGGCACCAAGATTTCAACAATGAGCAGGCTTGATCAAGCCTGAGGAGAGTATGAGCAGTGGCAGTGTAGTTGAGCCGAGGTTAAGCCGAGTAGAAGGATTCACCGGCCAAACGCCCACCCCCTCAACGGCCTAAGCAAAACCCCCCAAAATGGCTTTAAAAAATAAGAAAATTTTCTAGAAAATGACTAGTATGAGGTCTTAGATCACGAACATCTATTTCTTTTCTCAATTTTATAATACTTTTACAATCAAATTTCTCTTAAAGTAAATATTTTGTCAAATACTTTACCCTTATCGAACACCAAAATTTTTTTTCTTCAAAGTAGTTGGAAAATCCCTAAAACTCTGTATTATAGGGAGAATACCCCAAATATCCCGAATCTGACGTTGGTTTTTCGAAATTGTCGTGCCGTTGTGGCCAAATTCAAATTTGAGCGGTTGAGTAGTTTGTGGGCGTTTGGCCGGTGAGCGCTTCGGATTTTTGCTGATGTAATGTGCCAAGATTGTAGAAGCACTGCCACCTCAGCTGAGCCATGAAGAAGCGACACCTTAAGTTCAAAACAGAGACCCTATTCATCACATGAACCATACGAATTCTTTTTATTTCGTTATCTACCTTACGTGCAATGTCGATCAACTCGGCTGACGAAGACTTTCTTTACATCGAGGAGATAAATAGCAACGACAGTCAATCTATACGCCTCGGTGGGGTCAAACTCACCCAGACTGTAGAGCAATTGAAGAGGGCTATTGCGGTTAATCGGGGTGATCCTAGGGTCTGGGACAGCATTCAACTTGCATTCGCGGGTGAGGTACTCGATAATCGTAAGTTATAAGCCAATGAAGAGCTACTATTCATGAATTGAAACCACTTAGCCAGTCGATCTCTATCGTCATATAGTATTGATATTGTAAGCTTTTCGTCCTTCACGCTTCTTTAACCCTTTGTGCTCATCTTCAACAGGGCGACACCTTGTTTTTCATCATTTCCAAATCTTCCCTCGAGACCGCCGATGCCCATCCTCCCCATCCTCCTAACTTTCTCACTCAAACTTGGGTTCCCAGCACCCAAGTCACAACTGACACGATCTATCTTGACGACTTGGAAGTCTCGTTTCATCGCACTGTCAGAGTACCGGACGGCCCCAAAAGTTCTGCCCTGCCGCCATCGCTCGGTAAATTCCCACTCTATCAGGTAAAGGATTATGTGGAAAAACTGCCAGAGGAGATGGCCGCGAAAGGCGGCCTCTTTCTCCCTATGTACCGTACGTATCTAGCGATGGCTCTTTATATCTTGCTGACCCGTGATTAGAACGAGAGGCAATGTGGATCCGACTCCACTCCGAAGAACAGTACGCCATCAAGGTCTTTGTAGGAGGCGTGAATGCTGTGTCGGGTGAACCTGCGGTGGACACCTCGGCAACCAAGTTACGGAGACGAACTTTGCTATCTCAGAATAAATCGATACAGGATTATGTCGTTGTCCCGCATCAATTGTGGTTGGATGGGATTGCTACCAGTGTGGGAAAAGTGAGGCAATTCGTCGCTATGCCGTTCGGAAGTGGGCATTCGGTAGAAGTGCAAGTGACTGGAGAAGAGGTGACTGGAGGCATACAGTTCGAGATTGTGCGCCCGAAGCGTCTACCCCGGTCTGTGCTTCGCAGGTTGTTTTTTCAAGATTGGCATGGGAGAACATTGGTAATGTATGATGTTGACATAAACGAAGCTTTCAAGTATACAAAACGCAGGCTTGAGATGAAGTATGGTATAGAGGTGGAAGACGCCCGGTTCTTAATTTGTGGGAAACAGGTCCAGGGTAAGTATGACTAGAGGAGTACACGCACTATTGAAAAGCTACCTAACTGACCTCCGACAGACGATTTTACTTTGCAGAAATATGGTGTGCAGGAGGTAAGAATCACATCAAGCTAGAATGAACTCTTTACGTGTTTGATTTAACTGCCCAAATATAGGAATCAACATTCCACATGGTCCAGAGATTGAGTGGCGGAGGCGACCCCGGCATGTTTTCAAGAATGGGAGTAGACGTTTCCTCAACAAATAAACCCGAAATGGGCATTGCTGCTGGCGGTTTCATCGACCAGGCCATCGTTCGCGACCCCAAGGACGTCAAATGGGACACAGAACAGCCCAAAGTGTTCAATGTCCAGATTCTCAACAGTCAAAGTTTCGGAAGCATAACCGGTTCCGCACCGCCCAATTCTCCCATCGACGCTTCCACTTACGCAAAGTACGGATACCCATTCTTCCGCATGTACGAGGAGCCAACTGACGTCGCCGGCGAGTTCTCCATGGTGAAGTCCGTGGGGCAAATCGACGAAACACCAGAACCTGCGCTTGGGCCTCACAAGGTCAGCTTACTGAAAGGACTGTCTTTCTTATCAGTGAGCGGTGGACCTTCAAATTCCAAGGCTCTTCCAAAGAAAGCGGCTGGAAAGAAAGCAACGATTGTGAGCCCGAGCACAGCTGTTATTCAAAAGCCCGCGACATCGACGAAAATTGCAGCGTTAAGTGAGGCAGTGGAGACTAGCCAGCCCTCTTCATTGTTAAAGACTGGACGCGGTGTTGCGAATTCCAGAGAAATTGGGTTTTTCAATCCCGCAGGTTCGATGGCGCGTTTCCGGACACTTGACGAACTCGAGCGAGAGGTAAGAAGTCAAGGGCAAGTGGTGTTTTAGGATCGGAGTAGCACATGAGATGTTTTGAGGGTATGGGAAATTTTCCACAATCATAATTGTCAGGCAGCTAGTTTTCAGGTTGGATATCTAAATTTCATATGCGTAAATTAAAAAAAATAGTCTACTAATCCCTTCATTTGATTTTTATGCAAGTCACAAGAGGGGAATGATGCCGCCAAATCGGATCAGGAAAAAGCAAAAGAATAATAGCCTCAATTAGTCTTAGCGTTTCAGTGTAACGCCGTAGAGTAAGGTCGTATCCTAAGCGCCGGCGCGGCATCCATCGCGTTCCCCGCACCAAAATGAAACGCTGCACAACTGCTCGAACAACTTTGGTCTCCGCAACCGATATACCGCCACAGCACCAATAAACATGGACCCCTTAACCATAACTGCCACAGTGGTACCTGCCCCCGAATCCGACATCGACCACACTAACAGCCTTGCATAGATCAAAGTCTCCGCTTCATGCCTCCACACTGCGAAAGCACTCTACGAGCTTCGCAGCTTATACAACGACGCCCCCATCTACATCATGTCCATAAGCTCCGAGACCACCGTCATAAACGCCTCCCTATCCAAGCTCCAAAGTCACCTCCTCAGCATACCGGATGTGTCCACCCTTGTACAGACAAGGCCGGAATTGGCAGCTGCATTGGACACTGCGCTAACGGGGTGTATGGTGTTGTTCAGCTGTTTGGACGATGAAGTCAGTCGGATATTGTCGAGTTCCTTGCAGTCACGGGGTATAACGTGGAGAGGGAGGGCGAGATCCATTTGGAATCGGGAAAAGTTGAAGGATCTCCTTGATGGCTTGCGAGGCTTACAAATATCATTGAATTTGCTGCTTCAACTTTTACAAGTGTTAGTAAATTTCTTTTGGCGATTTCCAACAACGACTTCTAATTAACAACGTGGCGATAGGGACTCCTTGGAGGAAATAAAAAGTCTTATTCAAAAGGGGCGACCAGCCCTTGCGACTACCGCGCAGACGACCGAAACGTTGAGATCTTCCCATCCAGAGATTACTGTTACTATGCCTGGATATTCCAAAGATGACTTTGTAAAGGCAGGCTTAAGCTCAGAGTATGCGGCCAGCATATGGTCAAACAGCGATTTTAATTTCGAGGACTGGCAGAAGATGGCTCATCGCCGTGCTCTCTATGCCGCGAATAACGGCAATTTTGACAGGATTTTTGACGCTACTTGTGCGGCACAAGAAGCAGATGATCAGACAATTATAGGCAAGAAGCCATATCAGAAACAGTCCGATGGCTCAGCACGAGGAATAGAGAAATCCGGAGGCCCATCAACTACCGGGTCGGTATGCGCGTAGTGCCATCAATTGATCGATCCTTCCCTCCAATTCATACAGCTTTCCGGGCACGTGTTTCATGTCGATTGTTTCGTTTGTAACGTAAGCTACTTGCATATACGTGGCGTGGAGCGAAACTAACAAAATCAGGACTGTGGCATATTTGTGGGCGATAACTATTTCGAACTTCCAAATTCCAGGCTTATCCCACAAATTTACTGCGAAACATGCTACCCTCACGATTTGGATTTGCTTTGCCACCGTTGCGGAGGAGGGATTGACGGGTCTCATATCACGACCTTTGACCGAAAATATCATCCCGAACACTTCAACTGTGCTGTTTGTTCGCTAGTGTTCGGACACAAGGAACCTTTCTACGAATTTGATGGTGACGCTTATTGTTCCGGTCACAATCCACAGCGGCTTGGCCAGACTTGAAAAGTATACCGTGGGACTGTCCCTCTCTTCCGACATTGACCAGTGCTGTCGCTCGATTTGAGTCATCTTCACTGAGCGCCGTCTTGCCGGCTCTATTGTACAAATTGTTGAATGTGCCGTTTTCGGGCGGCTGCCAACGCTCAAACTCAAGTCTTGCTAGCCTTAGGCTATTCGGGGTCTGCTCAGTCTCGCTCATGGTCTGTTCAGTTCTGCTCACAGTCTACTCCGTTTCGCTCATAGTCTTGATCTTGGGACCGTCTTATTACCAGGATAGCCCTGATAAGATAGCAAAGCAGACCCTTAACTCCCGCTTCTTGACGAAAGCGGCTGTACCGTCCTCAAATAGGACCAAATAAACTCCCACGAGGCCAGGGGCGCCGCCGTCATCCAGAAGCCGCGCACCGCCAGGGACTAGTGCTTAAGTTAGGATAATGCTAAAAGTTGTCGTTGCAGACGACGCTAATTTTAACCCGCTTAACTATCTACTTGCACCGACTTGCGTGGTGCTATTCGCCTTGAAAAATGCCACTATTATTGATGACACTTTATTCTTATCATGTTGGCATCTTGTGTCTTGAGCGTGCTCGTCCTCTACATCTCAAAACTCGTCTTGGAGTGGTGGTCGTGCGATAACGGTAGATTTTTTTCTCAACATCAAGGTTAACAGTGCAGAAATCGAGCGATAAAACGACCATAATGTTGAAACCTTTAGGGTATAGATGGCCTTAGATGTCAAGGCCCCGCTATAGAACATGTCGAGTGATTTATGTTGTAAGGATGGCGCAAGGACGAGTCGCGGGGCTTTATCTATAGTGACGACCATCACGGGCAAGAAGTATTAGAGTGATAAGCGAGACTGGGTGGGCCTCAAACAGCCTGAGACGAATCTTCTTGAACGTTGAACAAGACTAAGCACGATTGAGTGGAACATTAGTAGCGGCGGCGCAATTAGGAGTTAAATCGAGGTGAAGATGATATACCAAGATATACTTCCATAAACTAACGAGTAAATGAGTGTAACGAGAAATTAGATCTGATCTTATAATTTTGATCGAGATTACCGGAGCATTGCGGCTTTTGTATCATCCGAATCCACGTGTGTAATAGTCTTGTATTTCTTGATTACCGTTGGTCATTTGATGTAATTTCTAGTGTATCTTGAATATTAGTTTAGTCAACTATTTTATGAAAACTGTGTTAAAGACTTTTAGCTCGGTAGCCTAGTCTGGTTTAAATAATAGATAAAAGAAAAATCAAATCAAATCAAGCAAGACAAATAGAGCAAAGGCCTAAAGTAAGGAAAAAAACAAAAAATTACTCGCTTCCCCCATTCTACGCTATGCTGAAGTCTTACGCAATGGCAACAAGAGCCGTGTAAACACAAAGAAAAATACACCTCCACTCAACAAATCCCCACCCTCTCAACCACCGCCGTCTTATCATAAAGCCTCAATAAGCCCTCCCCATCCATAAACCCATGCAAATAACAATCCCCAAAATACGTGTACCTCTCCCCTTTTCTCTTAAGCGTATATAAAACCTATCCACCCGTTAATGCAAAAATCTCATCACATACCTTTATAGCAGCAAACACAAGCCTTATACAACCCCCTTTCGTAACCGCCAATTTCCTTCTATAGCAAGACGTATAATCATTCCTTATTTAAAGCGTTAAATTATCTTAATCACTTATACTTATACCACGTGTAGAGTCGCAGAGACTTTAGAGACTATTATACCCGTGATATTATAGATCTACGCATATAGTGCAGCGGAAGGCGTTATAGATACTTTCGATACTATAGCGCTACGTATAGTAAATAGGCTTAAAGTAGAATAAGATGACTTTTTGCCTTTAAATAGAATGTTTAAAGGTTATTTCGCCATGTTTTTTTCCTCCCCTTAGAACAAGGGTATTTACTGATAAGGGACGCTAAAGTCTTGGCACAAAAAGATAACGTTTCTGCAAGCGAGGTGGCGTAAATCTCCTATTTGGGACTACTGAACGCCTTTGGACCAATAAGAGCGCTCCATTTCAAAGGGACCCTTAAAACCCACGTTTTTATTTAAAGCGTTAGCCCTTAATAAGCCACGTGATATTCGCCTAATTAAAATTATAGTCCCGAGCTAAGCCTATTTAGGGAGCTTAAAATCACGTGCTTAGCCTTATTATTAAAGAAGTTATAATTTTTTAAATTTTTTAAAACCGGCGTTGAGGTTTTGAGGTACTGCTGCAACGACGTCATTGCGTATAGCAGGAACACCAAAATCACGATTTCCACCACTTATTTAAGACTTAAAATACCGCTTTAATTAACCGCAGTAGTGAAATTTCGTCTAATTAATAATTTGGACCTAATTAATGGGCTGTCAGGAAATTTTTTTGCACGTGATTCCGGCCGTTATTCGCGATAATTTAATTTTTTAAAAAATGGGTGTGGAAAATGGGTGCGAAAAGAGAGCTGTGCAGGTGTGGCAGCCTTAAATTTAAGGCTGCAGAGCGGAGAAGCGCTGTCGAGATAAGAGATAAGGGCACGTGACTCTCGACACCTCCAAAAATCGATTTTTTTTAAAAAAAAATTAATAATTTAAATAATTTAATTAATAATTTAAATAATAATAATAAATAAATTAAAAATATATATATATATATAAATATATAAAAATAATAAATTAAAAACAATAAATTAAAAATAATAAATTAAAAATAATAAATTAAAAATAATAAATTAAAAATAATAAATTAAAAATAATAAATTAAAAATAATAAATTAAAAATAA